>Ga0099822_1000936_pt1 | contig 31489 bp, 17 predicted proteins | sample CowpeawhiteBW_FD_76839 | JGI IMG/M metagenome (GOLD analysis project Ga0099822, IMG submission 76839) | Root nodule microbial communities of legume samples collected from California USA - Cow pea white BW | ecosystem: Host-associated > Plants > Roots > Nodule | place: USA: California | collected... | reverse complement strand
GAACCTTCACATCTAGATAGCTTGCTATCTTAATGTCCAGTGGGGATTTCACTTAGCTTTCTTAATCAACTCACACCATATTCAATAATCTTAAAAAGGAACAAGATAATCCTTCATCAGGATTAAACTTGGTGTCTTAACTTCAACTGTATTTCCTTGTAATTATCTATATATTATGTTCTTTATCATATTGTTCATGGAAGTATGCTTACTTGTAGAACTAACCACATGATTGTGTGTTAGAACCTAAGGGTGTTAGACATAGGATTTTGCAATCCAGGTGGAGGAACCTTTGCTTTGAGACTTTACACCAATTGAGCCCACAATCCATGTTTGCTATATGCCAAGGGTCATGATACTTGATTGGATCTAAACTCTAGACCATATGTCTTTGCATCTAGTGTTGATAAGGTGCGATGATTAGCCAAATAACCATGGAGTGAAATACAAACCAAGTAACCAATACGTAAAACAATAACACAATAGATATATAATCAAGTGCAATACAAAGAGAGTTTAGAAGTTACATTTAATCCCAACTATAGAGGAATTAGTTTCTCATGATGATGAATACAAGATGAACTTGGAGTAGCATCCTTCCTTCCATAGCTATATAGTATTATACTATAATAACTAAGCTAGTCTAAGAGTATATCTCTAGAATAATATACAAAACCAACATGAAAATAACAAAGGTTATGCCCTTTATTTATAGATTTTAACATGTTGTTCTAACTTCCAAATCTTGAAGTTTAGCCATAGAGGTTTCCTTCCAAAGTGGGTTTCTTCCCAAGCTTGGGTGTTCATCTTCTGCAGTACATCAATGGAGGTTTCCTTACCATCGAGGTTTCCTATTCTTGCTCAGATTCAAATCTGAAGCTTAACATTTCTTTGCAGTGAAGTTTTCTTAAAATGTGGCTTAAGCGCCAAATTTCGCTGCTTAACTGCAGGCCTAAAATTTAACTTTTCAATTCATCTTTATGGCTTGAGCTACAACTTTTGGAGCTCACCACCAACTTTACAATTTCCTTCATTTTACCTTCAAAACAACACAAAATACATTAATTTCCACTTTTTCTATATTTCATGATCACATTTTGTAATTATGTAAAATTAGGGCAATTTTAATGATTTTTACACAGTGCAAGATAAGTGTCTAAATGATATGCAATTTAACTAATAGTTGACACTTATCACTTAAGTTGATGTGTAAGTTGTTTCAAACCTTTTTCTCCATCATTTGAGTCACTACCACCTTAGTAAGAAGTATGTTGCGAGATCCTATAATGATTTCTTTTTTATGTTTTCAAAACTAAAGTATTTCTAAGAAATTCCAACGAGGAAGTAGATAGCAAACTTCTTGAGTTCTCTTCTAGGAAATAGAGATGAATCACTTGGATTGCTTATATACCAAGTCTTTCCTAGGCAAAGGAACTCAAATATTTTTGCACAAGACTTTTAAGACGAAATTAAGTGAAAGGTGAGGATTGATGTTGCAAGACACATTCACCATCTACAAACTCTTTTACTATATGAAAAAGGTTATAATTAAAAGATGAGAGAACACTTAAGGCTCCCCCAAGACACTTAATTAGGCTAAGTTACACAAGTAAAGAACTTAAACAATTACAACTCAAAGAAATTCAAAAATTGAAAGTCTTCAAGTGTTTCACTCCACTCCTTTTCTCTTAGCTCACTAAAGTGTTAGTTTTGCTTTTCCTTTGTGAACTTCACTTAAAGCTTGGAGTTCCACTTTGGCTTCCACCCTCTAATATGCTACTTCAAGTAATTATTCCTCCTCTAAAGAGAGTCTTTCACCAAAATGTCACCAACACTAAAAGAAGCCAATAAAGTAAAGCAAGAAAAGCTTAATTAAATGAATACTAACTTCAAAGAGTGAATAACTAAGACACACTCAAGAGAAAATCAAAGGAATGACAAACTACAAATAATGTAAATAAATAAGATAAGCACACAAAATAAATTGCCCAAGAGAGGCATTAAAATGTATTACAAAAACCAAAATAAAGTTGGAATGGAATGAATGCTTCTAGACTCAAAAGGCTGAATGCTTTTGGTGCACTAGAAAACTCAATAAACTCAAAACTGAGACACTTTTGTGCATATTTTTCCATATTTGAAACTCCAAAAGTTAAAGCACAAAAACAAATCAAAATGCAAGTGATAGTAGTGATTTTAGCATACTCTTTTGTCACTTTCTTTTGCTCTTTTTTTTCTAATTCTTTTTGGCACTTTTCTTTTGTTCTTTTGTGCTCTTTTTCTTTCTTTTTTTAATACTTTTCCAGCAGCACTTTTCAACTCAAAAACATAATCACTACCACACAATACTTCATGATATAAAGTTGTAATGAAAAATAAAAAGCAAGTAGTAAAATGGAAACTTCAATGTGTCAAAATATAGAATATGAACTTGAAACAAACACAATGAAAACCTTACTCTAAGAACTTGCTAAGAACTAATTAACAAGTACGAACTCAAATTCAGAAAATTAAAAGAACACAAAACACAATAGAAAATGAAATTGGTGATTAAGTGATTAAGTAGGGGTGGCACATTGAAAATGCAGGTTGAAAAGTCTAGCACATCCCTCATTTTTTTAAAATCTTATGATAAAGCTTTCAATGTTCAAATTGGAAAACTTTAACAAGTTCACAAAATTAAGAAAAAACTTTAGGGAGTTGAATGATAAATTGATAATTCAACATTTTCATCATATTCATATACGTACTTTGACATACACGATATATTCTTCAAATTTTAGCACATTCAGAATACATAGTACTTGTCTTTTCCACTCATACGAGAATTTGAAATGTTCATGCAGAAGTCCAGAAGGAAAGTGACCAATATACATAAGTTAATTTTTTGTATGGCCCGAGGGCTAGCTTGGGCGAGCTACGGGTTTTGCAGGTCGGGCTTTTGCGGGCCAACGGGCTCAATATCTCGGTCCGCCCGCGTTTTTTTGTCCGGCCTTCGGGCCAAGCCCACATTGCCACCCTTGTGATTAAGCAAGTACAAGGAAAATTCACACTAAACATTAAGATAACCACGGTTATCTAGATGTGAAGGTGCATTTCCAATGCTCAAAAAGAGAAGAGAAGTTTAATTCAATCACTAGAAATGTAACATCAATATGCAAATCACTAAAGTAAGAAGACAACATGTTTTGGTAAAATTCAAACGGTTAACCATGGAAGTAATGACATATATGGTCTACACATGACTCTAGACACAATATATAGATCATAAAATCAAAATGACTCAATTTAAACACAATTCAACTTACCAAAAACAATCATATACTCAATAAAATGTAAAAAGCTCACGACCACAACAACATTGAACACCTAGAGCACACATGGATGGTTCTAGATGAAGAAAATGTTTTTACTTATGTTAGTGAAAAAGTCCAACACCCTATGATGTTGATTAAGTGTTGAAAACATGATTAGGCTTTGTATAAAAATTATGTTTTACACAAGCAACAAATTGTAAGAACCTAGATTTTTCGCTAACTGCTAGAGTTAAACAAAGGGTATATTAGACAAATAATATATAAATAGATGAAATAAGTAGGTAAAATGATTAGATTAATGTGTGAACTTTGGAGGATGCTAAGTAGAAGAACAAACAAGAGGTATAGACGAGGTGAGTTAGGTGCTAAGGTAGACTCTATGTGATAGATGTTGTGTTGTCAAATTTTGAATAGTAGTAGGCGTGTGTTGTTAGTGTCAGAGTGATAATTGACATTATCATGTTTTATTTTATTTTATACTTTTATATTTTATTGTTATTTTATTATTATCTTTTTAGATATTTTAGGTTTATTTAATAAAATTGGAAATATAAAAGAAATTAAGAAAACTTTTAACAAAATTTGATTATCAAAGTTATCAACAAGAGGAGATATTTATAAAGTTGGTTACTCTAGTACAAGATCAAGTGAAAAGCTGCATGCCCAGTCCAATTCGAAAAATCTATTGACAAAGGTAAAAAAAAGGATAACCCTTATGGCAAATAAACACCACTTTTGGGGAAAACCCCCTTTTGTGTGAGAGAGTGAAAAATAATTCTTTTAGGGAAAATGACACTTGACCTAAAAGGAGAGAAGGTAGAGACACATTTTAAAGGTTGGAGGAGTAGCTAACTCCCATATTCATGGGGGTTGGATGTAATGTATTCTTAACTCTTTCTGAATTCCACTATTCAATATAATTATTTTCCATCACTCTTATGATGCGTGTTTGGTGTTATGAGCGAATAATATGTATTGTTTTTTTTAAGAGATGCATGTGTGATATGTTTACACATGATGAAATGATGATTATTATTGTTGATAAAATGTGATGATGATTGTGTTTTGGTGTGTTCTGCAAGATCTACTATTCCAAGAATTTTGGAAGGAACCGGGAGAGTTAGTCTATCTTAAATGCGTTTGTTGAGTTCATTGAGTTTATTTAAGGTGACATTTTAAACTGATATTAATCTTTTAAGCCTAAAAATGGGTTAAGATCACCTAGAGAGATCAATGGAGTCAGGTGATGTAGCTAAGGGTTGGGTGAGTCATCCATCCGCTGAGCAAAAACTACATTTTTTAAGTTTTAACAAAAAAGACTTAGATGCTACCTTTACTGCATGAATTAGAATTGATGGACTAGTCAAGTGAAAGTGACTTCCATGGATTTGAACCATACAGTAGAGTTAATGTTACATGTAAATTATCATTTTACAATTGAAGCATGGCGATGTCTTATACTTAATTATTTGTTGTTTTACACTAAAGCAATTGTTAGCTCGAAAATAAAATATAAGAAGAATAAAAAGTTGATAAATTTTGAGGGAAGATGAATATTTAATAATAAAGATAGAAGAAGAGAAAAAAAGAACATTTTCCTCTTTTTAGTAAGCATTGGTGCAAAATAGAATGGGCTATTAAATCGGTTCTAGAGGAACCGATGTAATGCAAAACGCAATGGCAATTTTATAAATACTGGAAACTATATTAGATCAGTTATAAAGGAAAACAGTTTAATATGTGCATATTAGATTGATTAAGAAAACCACCAATCTAATAGGCCTTCTTCTGCATTTTTCATTTTCACGAAGTTCCTTCTCTTCTCACCACCCACAAAATAACTATTTTCTCTCTCATTTCTGAAGCCCCATTTTCGAAGCCGCAAACCTTTCTCTTTCAATGTAACCCTTTCTCTTCTTCCTTCATCTTCATCTTCCTTTTCATCTTTATCTTCCTTTTCACTACAAGCTTTACGTTTTTATCTTTCTCCAAGCAATCATCACTTTGTTCCTCTCACCGTTGTGGTCATAGCTATTGTGACTCCGTTGTCTCAATCTGTTTGGTTGTTTTGAAATAGTTGTTACTACTTTGGTTGCTGCCTCTTCTGGGTTGCCCACCAACATTGTTGCTACGGTCATTGCTTGTGATGTTCTGCTCATACCAATGGCAATCTGCTTGTCGTTGGTTCTAATCTCCTTGTCGTTGGTGGTGTTGTGTTTGTCACCAATGTTGGTTCGTTGTGCCAATGCCTAAGGAAACCAAGTTAGGGTTACACAGAAAACACTTTTTAAAAGGCTTTTCTTTTTTCTTTTCAGTTAAATATATTAGATTGATTCTTCCATAACTGATCTAATATATCTTTGACATATTACATTGGCGCATATTAGATCAGTTGCGAAACTAATCTAATATGCACCTCAGAACCAATATAATATACCTATTTTGTACTAGTGAAGGCTAATTAAAATATGGAATCTTTTAAGAATATCTCTTTTAGTTACTAAAATTATTCTCCATTTTTCTATGTTTTTGTTTTAGCCCAATAATATCTTTGACATATTACATTGGCACATATTAGATCGGTTGCAGAATCGATCTAATATGCACACAGAACTGATATAATATACCTATTTTATCTGGATAATTTAAATATGAAATCTTTTAAGAATATCTTTTTTAGTTACTAAAATTATTTTCATTTTTCTATGTCTTTGTTTTAGCCTAATTAACTTATAGTATAGTATAGTCTATTTTCTATTTTATCACCCATACAAAACTTTTACGCCACGTAAAATATATCATAAAAAAAAAAACTATTTCTTCCAATATTTGGTTAGCTTTAATTGTGTTCATTAATAATCCAAATTGTATGTAAAAATGTGATATTAAAAAAGACAATTGGAAAGATTAAAAAACCAATAGTTAGTTAATCAAAATATTTTGTTGACTGATATTTTTTGTAAGACCCACTTTTTCTACTTTTATGTTTAAGGGCCTACCCTAATCTGTTGGGCCTAAGGTTGGCCCATAGGGTGCCCAAAACTCCTAAACCAGCTCTAACCCTCTTATTTTGCACACTTTCCAAAAGTTGTTCCTATTCCCTCTTAGAACTGCAACAACGAGCTTTGTTAGGGTTTGGCTTTTGTTCCTCGTCAAGCTAGTAAACTCCATTTCTATCCCACGTAAGTTGGTTCTCGACTCATGCTTCATATTCTTCCGCTCATTCTTCGTGGTTTCAACTAGAGTTCTCTTAGTAATCTCATTTTTGGTTCTGATGTTACTATTTCCAGCTCGTAACTCTGTTCCTAGAACTGTGGTGACCCTCTGTTGAGTGTATGTACTTTCTACTAACATTTGTTTAGTTAAGGGAAGCTAGGGTTTTCGCGTTTTCTTCATATCTGCCTGTTTTTAGCTTTGTTTCGTGTTTATGATGCTTATGTGTTATTGTGGTTGCTTGGAATAATGATAAATGTTGATTGGGTTTCGAATGCTTGGTTGATGCACGTGTGAACAATGGTGAGAACTGATATTCTCGCCCAAGCGAGCACGTCTCGCCTAGGCGAGATTAACAAGAGCTCGCCCAAATTTTCCTGCCCGAACTTTCGCTCAGGCGACAAGCCTTCGTTTTGAGCGAGGGGTAATCTCGCTCAGGCGAGGACGTCTTGCCTAAGTGAGAAATCGCAGGAGCCACTGTTCCACTACTCGAACTCTCGTTGAGGCGAGAAGAGCTTGCCTAAGCGAGAGGACCTCTCTCGACTGAGCGAGGACTTCTAGCCTGAACGAGACTGGACAGATTGTGTTCTAGTTCTGATTTATTCTTTGATGTGGTTGCTTGCCTGCCTGATAAAGTGTTTTACCATAAACGCACGATGCATGATGCCATGTATGTTGTATAAGATTAAATGAGAATGAGATTTGCTTGATGAGTATGAAATACAAAACATGAATCATGATTGGTTGGTTGGAATGAATATTGGCATGAGATTGGTATGATAAGAAATCTATGGTTGGTTGGTGAGACATGACTATGGTATGAGTTGGACGTAATTCCATGAATCTCTTGGTGAGATCTCATGGTGGTGTCTTGTGTGATGGACGTAATTCCATAAACCTCTTGGTAAGAGCTCATGGTGGTGCAAACCTCTTAGTAAGGTTTCGTGGTGGTGCCTCAACGTATATAATTAAGTAAGGATTCAAGTAAGGATTGCATCTTGAAGCTCTAAAGAGTTAGTTAGTCTCACGTAGAGCGTACTGACTCAAGTGGTGAGAGTAGCAAGAGACCCTAGTCTTTGGCAGGATAATGACCTTAGATGTTTGAAGGCTAACCTTGTGCGTGGTAGGGTGAAACTCATTGGCAATGGCTCTACAGAGCAGTAGAGGCCACCACAAGTCCAAGCATCCAATGAATCTGACTGATTATATGTATCTGGATAATTAAGTCTAGAGTCTTGTTGTTTGCTATCACATGCTTGGTTGATTTATATGGACTTGACCTTTAATTTGTATGCTTAGTCGTATGATAAAACCTTTTTACTCTAGCTTACCCCTTTTTGTTTGCTTGTGTTTGTCTTGTGTGTGGTTTTACCTTTTTGCAAAGATCATTAATTTATTGATGTGAGTAGATGTGGAAAACCCTAGTGGTCAACAGGGTGATGGAAACTTTGCAGTGTAGTTGACTTATGGTTGGATCTCATTCCTTCAAGTACTGTCTATAGGCACTATTGCCTATGTGTTTTGGTCAATTGTCAAACTTTTACATTCTGTTTTGTTAATGACATCGTGGTATGTTTTAGTTTTCTTTTTGGTATATTTGTATGACTGCAAGATCCTTATACATTAAGCCTCATGGCATTTTAATATTTTAATTGATGTAATATTTTATTTAATTAGATTTATTTATTAAATGAGACGTTACATTTTTTATATGATAATCATGATTTTTTTTTTAAATTTTACAACATTCTATTGTAGTTAACTAGTGAAATTTAACTTATTAGGATAATAATAAATACTTTTGTACTGAGTTTTAGGTTTGATTATTAATTTAACTTTTTGTTGTGGTACATATTTTATCTTTTAATTCATATATCAACAAATAGTTATTTTAATTCTTACTCATGCTTAGTTCTTATAATATTATTTTTAAATTTGTTAATCCATAACATATGAATTTATAAGAATTAAAAAAGATTAAAGATATCACATAAATAAAGACTAAAGTTAATAATTTTAAATATAAGAGTTAAATGTAAATTTTATTACACCATATAATAATTAAACCTACTTTTTAGCGCATGCTCATTTTATAAAAAGAAAGTATTCTTTTTTTTTACAAATATTAAAAATTTCAATTAAATGCTCTTATTTGTTGTTATAAAAGATATTTGTAATCTCTTTTTGAATTAAATATCCTTTACTCTCATTTTTTCAAATTTTATAAAATTATTTTGACATTTAAACTCTTTTGAACAGTTTTGAGCCTTCATTATTACAGAAACTACCTTAAAAAGATGAAGTCATAGTCAGTTCATTCTACTAGTTGTAAGTCATCTAAACATGTGTCAGGAAAGAAAATAATCAAAATAAACTTTTGTAACACAAATACAAATGTTTAAATTCTAAGAACTAAAATAATCTTGAGAAAACCAATAAAAGTTATTTAAATCATATTAAACTAAAAAGTAGAAAATTAAAACCTTAATTCAACACCTCATTGCACACTCCTTTGGTTTGTATTCCTTCCTCCTTTTATATTCTCTTTCCACAATTTCAACCACATAATCCATGACCTAAATTGATAAATTGAATAAAGCTAAATTGCAATAAAAAAAATCACTGTAACTCTTTTGATACTTGGATTCATATTGGTTTTTTCCTTTGCCTATGTTATTCTTTCCTATTATTTTTCTCCATAAAACAATAAATTAATTTTCATGTATAATTGTACATAAATCAACTATAAATTGCTTTCAAATGAATTTTATAAAACGTAACAAAAGTATTGTAAAGTTACACTCTTAAATTAAATCCATGAAGTAATGCAATATTCAAAACTTAGCTATGTTTTTTATTTAAGTATATCAACTATGCAAAATTAAAATTTCCTCCAAAATCTAATTAATAATTAAATATTCTACCTTTTCTTTTCTGAATATATTCAACTTTTTTTCGTCACCTGAGCAGGAGAGGAGAGAGTGGGGGACGGAGAAGCTACAGCAGAAAGGGAAGCTCCTTCGATCTGCAATCTATAGCTATTGCGCTTTCTGTTTCAGAGAATTTTGTTTATCTCTCGCTCTCTCTCACTGTGATTCCTCCATTTCGCCATCATGATTTCTGCAACTAAGCTCAAATCCGTTGATTTTTACAGGTCGGATTTTCTCTCCGTTATCCCTATCGGTTTCAATTTGCTTGCCAATGTGCAGAATCGTTGTTTTCTGTTACAGATTTATTGGGATTTTGTTGTGCTCATTGTTAAGCTTTTTGAATAACGGTTCAAACCGAAGTCCACACTGTAAGAAAACACGGAGACTGATATTTTCGGTGTCTGTGTGCATGAAGAACTTGTCCATTGCCTAGATTCGAGGCTTCTTGTGTAATTGGAATTGTTTTAGTGTAAATCTTTTTAGTAGTTTTGTGGTTATGGATGTCACCGCTTTCGATGTAAATTTTACGAGTAATTTGTGAATGCAGGTTTCCTCTTCTTTTTTTTTTCCTTCTTGAAATTAGGAATGATTTTTTTGTTATGTTATTGATGTTGATTTGTGTCAACAGAAAAATCCCGAGAGATTTGACTGAGGCGTCGTTGTCGGGAGCGGGATTATCCATATTGGCAGCTCTCTTCATGATGTTTTTGTTTGGAATGGTCAGTGGCTGGAACCTCCATCATGTTTATGACTTGTGAATTGTTGAACAAAAAGTTGTAATTTGAATTGATGTTAAGTTCCATACTGCTTCACTATTAGACCTTTAATTATGAACATCTATATTTAGTTTTGTCAAATTTCTAAGAATTGGATGCTCAAATTTCATTTTGATATTTGTCTTGCATCCTTGTTTCAGGAACTAAGTAATTATTTGACTGTTAGCACCTCCACATCTGTGATTGTTGACAAGAGTTCTGATCATGACTATCTACGTATCGATTTCAATATCAGGTAGAATAATATTTAGGCATTTTCTGTCCGTGGTTGAATAGGATGTTTTTCAAAGATGGTGAATGCTCATGTCTTAACTATTGTTTAATATTACGTATATACTGGTGGGTTTGTGGTTTTTGTTGAATCTTGGTATGAACTTGTCATGTTACAAGGAATGCGAGCTTCAATCTACTTCTATTTGCAAATTGAGGCCGGTTAGGGTTTGATATGTTGTTTACTGTCTATTGATTAATTATTAAACAAAAAGGTTTAAAGTTTGACTAGAATCTTGAAATTCACTTATGTAGTGTTCGGATTGAGCATTTAAAATTCCTTGGAATTTACAATGCTTGTAAATTTAATTTCTTTAATTTAATTATTTTTATTTTCAATTTTTTTAATAAAGAATTTTAAATTTCTTGCATTTGAAATTCTTTGTTTGTGTAAAGTAATTTAATTTCTATTGTATGTAGAATTTCATTTTTCAATATTTATTTATAAAAATGCATAACAGAGATAGATTGGGAAATAGAGGTGCAAAAGAGTAAGAGTGAGAGTGAGAGGGAGGTGTAAAAGAGAGAGGAGTAGAAAAGAGGGAGCGAGAGAGACTCAAACAAAAGCGTCAGAGGGGAAGAGGTGCAAGAGAGAGAGAACTTTGAATGAGAGAGTTGACGGGGAGACCGTAAAAAAGTAGGAATTTTCGAATTCTTTCATTTTTTCAACTTTATATGAACGGCCTTCTTATTACTTTTAAACAAATCTCCTATCAACTTACCATCATTTTAAAAATTCTTTGGATTTAAGATCCAAACGAATGTGAAAATTGAAATTCTCTCTTAAAACTCCACATCCATTAACACTACTATAGAAGGAAGTTGGAAAAACCTTCCCATGAAACTGGGTGTTGTTGAAATTGGGAGTGAGATGGGGATCTTAGAAAATGATCATTAGAAGGCTGGGAGTAAATATCGGTATATCATGTAATGGCTTGTGAAATTGACATGTGGTCAAGTTGTTCCCCAAACATTGCGTTCATCTCTCACAGTCCATCGGTTTTTCTGAGAGCTTCTAGTCCCCCACAACACATTTGGATACCATAGCAAGTCATAGTATTATACCCAGTACATTAAGTCAATTTAATGACTATTTGTAAACTTTATCTTCCTCTTTCTCTGTTGCCGTTGGCTTATGGATTCAACTTATTTTGTAGTTTTCCTGCACTCTCATGTGAGTTTGCATCAGTCGATGTGAGTGATGTGCTGGGAACAGTAAGTCTCTGTTACTCTTTTTTCGTATTCATTTTATACTCACTTATGATATGATCCCTCATCCAATTCTTTTAAGTTTTAGTCCTTGTACTTAATATTTTACCTCTTGTTTTCAGAACAGGCTCAATATAACAAAAACAGTTCGGAAGTTTTCTATTGATTCAAATTTAAGACCCACTGGATCTGAGTTTCATTCAGGTACAGTTGCAAATGCTGTAAAGCATGATGATGAAGTAGATGGAGAATCTGTTGAAGGTTCATTTTCACTCACAACACATACTTTTGATAATTATGTTCATCAGTAAGTGGCCACTTCTGAGAATATTTCATTTGAGTTTTCCTTGTTTTACCCAAGTTCCTTTCAAAATGCATTATTTACTCTATGTTTCGTAATCCTTTTGCAGGTTCCCAATTACAGTTGTAAATTTTTATGCACCTTGGTGTTCCTGGTGTCAACGTTTGGTAATAATTTTTATCATAATTCTGTATGGTAATAATTTTTTTAACATAATTCTGTACATCTTCATCAGGAAACAAGATTGGCACCTGCCATGTCACCTGATGTGTTTGTTGTTTCCTAAATAGACTGGGTCCTGTTTCAACAATGTCTCATTCCTTAAAAGGGGAATTTCCCTCTCCGTTCAAGCCACTAAGTAGCATTGGCAAAGGCTATTTCAAGGGCATCTTTCATCGGTTACACTTCAGTAGCGACTAATGCAAAAATATGATTTATAATATTTAATAACATCTTACGATAAGGGTGGTTGCATTTCACCCATATAAGATTGTTAGCCATGTGCTTTGATACAATTAATGAATTATGTAGAAGTTCTTTCCTTTAATATGGAGTGATGGCTGATTTATAAATTTTTAGCATTTTTGGTGGATTAATAGATTTTAAACTTTACATGAATTAATCTTCTACTGGTTTCTTTCAGAAACCTGCATGGGAGAAAACAGCTAAAATTATGAAAGAGAGGTACTTTATTATTGATTCATTGTTTCTCACACTTCTTGAAATTGCATTTTAGAGATAGATTTCCCCCTCTCATTTGTAGATTTAGTTATTTTTTATTATAACCACTAATTGAATGACCAATATGTATTTGATTAATTCTAATTAATTTTAATAGGTATGACCCAGAAATTGATGGGCGCATTATTTTGGCAAAGGTGGATTGCACTCTAGAGGCAGATTTATGCAGGAGGTAGTATTGCTAGTTTCTTTACTTTTCTGTTTCCCCCAAAAGATTGTGCTTCTTACCTACAGTTGACATGTTTTGCTTTTTTTTTTTCAATACTTAAATCCATTACATAATGAAATTTGGCTTTTTACCATTTGTATGCTTTTGCTTTTGAATCATATATATAGACAATGTTGCCTAGTCATACTTGGAAAATAAGTTATTGTAAGAACTATGGAGGCTATGTTTGATTGGTGTGTAAGCTAGTTAGGGTTGCAGTCAGTATAGTGATGCAATAACATTCTTACATTTGATTAAAAACCTATAAGAGCTATACTTTTGATGAACTTGAGTGGAGAAAGGAAAAAGGTGAATATATTTTTTCTTAATTTTGGTAGAAAAGAAGGAAAAGAGCATTCATGGAAAGAAAAAATGGGTTTTGGTATAAACCTTGTGCTTAATATATGATTTGATTATATTAAATGGAGAAATATGATATTTGATTACATCACTCATTATTAATTATTGATTTTATTCCTTATCATTGTATCTCTTCTTGATTATAAACAAGAATAATTCATATGCCTTCTTGGTTTCTCTTTTCTCTTTTCTCTCATAATTAAGTGTAAGTAGAAAATTTTTGTTTTTTCTCATTTTCACCGTATTAACAATTCTTCTTTTTGAATAAGAATGTAAATTCTGAAATCAAAGAATAACCATGCTGCAAAAGTTGTTCAATATCCAACATCTTTTCATCTAGTTTTTTGACACATACTTGAAGAAGAGTGGAGTAGGTATTATAGAAGGAATGATAGGATATGGAAGGTTAATTGCACAAGGAGAAATAAAAGGAAGTGGTGGAAATGGTTATTATAGAAGATAAGAATAAAGGAAGCGGTGGGAGTTGGTCTATATAATTAGACCAATCAGTTCCTTGGAGGGGGGATTCTTTTGTATTGACAATCTTTTGACCATGTGATAGGGATACCCTGTTAGAAAGGAAGTTTTTCCTTTGTAAACTTTGGCTTATACAGCTAATAGTGAATAATTCAGTTTGGGAGTTTTTCTTAGTTCTTTTCAGTCTCGTTTTTCTCACAGTTTCTGGGTTCCTAACACATACCGTGAATCACCTGCCTCTTTCTTTGTTGTAAATCCATTTTTGTCTTTGCCTCCTACTTCAACACACTCTTTGCGTAATTTAACTTTTGAAACAAATGAAGAATCCATGTTAAGAAAAGCTTCTCAATCTTCCATTATATGATTGCTGCAGATGCTATCCAAATACCATATATTTTTATGCTCGAGTTGTCTTTGACAAGCAAAGATCAAGCTCCCTTCACCATTTTCTACTTGAACTAATGACTTGTGGTGTTGATTGTCAAAGTGACAATCCTTTTGCTCATATCCACATTCTAACCTTGTGGCTTGTTTATATTCCATCAATCTTTTTCTTCATGATTGTTCTTCTTACATATTTCCTCTTCTCTTCCACGTGGATTTCTTCCTCCTCTTCCAAATCAACCATTATTTGTTGATTCACCTATATGAGATGATATAGTAAGCTTGGATTGAAACATGCTTTCAAATGACTTTTCACTGTGATGTAACAATTTATGGTCACCAGATCTAAGTGAACCCATCAATCCTTGAGCAATCATGGTTGATAAGTCCTTAGTTTCTTCTATGGAAATCGCCATAGGATCAAATTAGTTAGTCAAACTAATAAGAATATTATTAGCAATTCTTTATTCATTGATTGTATCTCCAATTAACTTCATTTGATTCACCAACTTTGACGATCTATTCAAGTATTCATTCAAACTTTTCTTTTTCTTCATCCTTTGAATCTCTCTTAAAATTTAATTGTCCTCACCTTTGAATCTTCTTTGAACTCTTATTGAAGAGTTTCCCATGTTTCTTTTTGTTGTTTTTGCCCTCATGGTACTTGAAAATTTGGCTAATGAGACCCCTTTCTAAGTCATCCTAAGAACATCGGTATCTATGTTTTTTTATTTTTCTTCCATGTTACATGTTACACAATTGTAAGTGCTTGATCTTCATGCCTTGCTTGTATTAACTTTGAGTCATCCAAAGAAGTGAACAAAGCCTCCATTTTTATAGCCCAAAATTCATAATTTTCCCTATTAGAGATTTCACATTAACTAGACATATGACCAATTATAATATATAGGTAGATACAAACATCATCGTACAAGGTGGTTTATGAGGTTGAGTTAAGTTTAAAGTCTACCTTCTAAAGATGGTATCAGAGTTTATGAGTCTATCATAGCAAGGCTGAGGCTATCATGTTGCCCATTATCAGTCGCCCCCCTTCCCTCTATTTCTACGCTCGATGTCCTCAATGTGAGGGGGTGTATTGGAGATTATTGATTGACTAGAGATATGACCAAATTATAATATTATATATATATATATATATATAATTGCAAATTTTGGTTTACAAGTAGGTTGAGATTGAGTTAGACTTAAAATCCACTTTCTAGGATTCCCCTCAAATAAAAGGAACTAGGACATTACAATAAATAGTTATTTGTTAATGGTCATCGTTCTTTACATTGTTTTATTGCAAGGATCTACAACTTTGATACCACTCTATTGGAGGTATTTCTGAGGTGATGATGGTATCTTACACTCAAGAAACAAAGTTCTATAATGATTATAGCTATTGCAAATTATGCAGAAAATTAGAACAAAAGGAAGATAATTTGGAGTTGAATTACTCTCTATTTTGGTGTTTTTTTTATTTATTTATTTCTACCGTATATTCATAAACTGAAAAAATAACTCGTAGAGTGCTATAACAATTACAAATAGAAAAAATCACAAGAATACTTCTAATGAGACTCATGTCACTATGGCAGCACATATAAAAACACTAGACACTTATGACAACGCAGTACTCAACAAATATGATACTTGTAAGATATATATGCACAGACACTTATACAATTCATAAAATATAATAAATATATAGATGGAATTTGGAAAAATTGAAATTAAAACATATTTCTTGAACATTACTAAAAACAAAATAAAAGATACAAATACTTGTTATCATGAATCACTCTCTATGGTCTACAAATAGAAAGGGTATCAATCTCGGTTGTTTCCTAACTTCATTAAGGGGCAATGCTTATATACTTCATTGATACATATCACTGAAGTATCCAAAAGAAATGGATACATAAAGCAACTTGATGTTTAGGTGTTTCATATAACTTCTTGCAACAAGGGAAGCGACTTTCACCAATATTTTTCATTCTATATAAAATCAACCCCTCTGTTTCCACCTCTCTAAACCAACTTTTACTCTTTCATTATATTCTCTTCAAATAATTGTCTTCCAAGAGATACATTAATTGAAAGTTGAAACAATTGATATAAAGTACGTGTTTATACCATAAATTGGACATACTAGAATTTTGAGTTTTGCAAACATTGTAAACCTTGTTAGCATAAGATTGAAGAAGATAAACATCAAATACTTTCTGCAATGTTTGCTGTGTTGAGCACAACATTGTTTTTTCATTATAATTATTATTGTTTTCTGCCTTGGTTCGTTTACATTGTTATTGAACATTTGTTATTCTGCATTGGTACTTATTTTGCAATTCATTTGTATCTCTATTATTGTCCAGGAATCATATACAAGGGTATCCATCCATTCGAATCTTCCGTAAAGGAAGTGATGTCAGGTAATAAATCCATTAGGGAAAAACAATTGGTCAACCAGTGTTTGATGAAAAAGTTCTACCTCTATTTCAGTCTTTTGATTAATAGCCATTTACTCTATATGTTATGTGTTATTTATGATTAACAGCCATTTTTCATCAACCAGTGTTTGATGAGAAATTTCTACCTCTATTTCAGTCTTTTGATTAACAGCCATTTACTCTATATGTTGCGTGCTATTTATGATTATTGATTCCATGTTATTAGCATTAATATCATTGTTACCCCTGCACAAAGCTCATAATATACAGGACATGCATTTTTGGTTTTCTTCACCTTGGCTATTTTGGCAATAATGAACACTTGCTCTTGTGGCATCTGCTTATCCTTTTCAGGGTATTATATACTTAATTTTGTGGTTGTATTAAGTTTTCTTAAGACCCTATTTTTAAAATTTAGCAAATTATGTCAACTTGTCTATTATCCTTTACCTAAAGTCCTCATTTTTATTTTTCTATCCAAATTGAGGGTTTATGATGGAATTGAGGATAAGAAATTATTTTAGAAGTTTAGAAGCTAGAAATTTAGTACAAACTTGGTTAAATTTCAAGGGTTTCGTTATAGTGTTTGGTTCTCCATTGTATTTAGAAGTCTTTCAATTCTTTTTGTCATATCTCTATGATATTCATATTTCACACATCCTGGCTACTGTGTACCATACTGGTTTATGATTAAAGTTTTAACGATTTGGATTTTTTATTAAATTTAATTTGTTGAATGCTTTTTCAATTTCAGAAGTGAACATGGGCATCATGAACACGAGTCCTATTATGGAGATCGTGATACAGAAAGCCTTGTCCAGGTTCACACTATATTTATTTTAAATTGACATTATTTGAATCAGTTGACTAGATGGTTTTAGTAATGTTATTAAACTTCACTTTCTTCCTACAGTTTATGGAGGGTTTAGTTGCATCTCTCCCAACAGCATCTCAAAAGCCAGCTCTGGAAGATAAATCTAATGCTACAGATAATGCAAAAAGGCCAGCACCATCAGCGGGTGGATGTAGAATAGAGGGATATGTGCGAGTGAAAAAGGTAAATGCCTAAAAGGTTGATGTTTAACCTTCAACAGTAATTTATAGCAAAATTCGTATTTTGTTCCGTAGTGTTCATATATATCCATGATCAATGGATTCCTTGTTTTGTTTTCTTTTTCTTTTTCTAGAAGCTTCAGTTTGTAATAGTAAAATCTGTAAAATAACTAGTTCTTTTTTTCCAAGATTTCAAAAAGTAAAATTAAAATGAAAAGTCATGAAAGAAATGTAAAGCAGTTTTGCAATTGCAGGTTCCGGGAAATTTGATCATCTCAGCTAGATCTGACGCCCATTCTTTTGATGCTTCTCAAATGAACATGTCACATGTCATAAACAACTTGTTTTTTGGAAAGAAAGTGACGCCTAGGGCCATGAGTGATGTGAAGCTCTTGATACCATACTTAGGTAGCAGCCATGATAGGCTCGGTGGCCGGTCATTCTTTAATACTCGTGATTTCGGAGCAAATGTTACTGTAAGTTCAATATTTTATATGAAAAACAGAAAAACTTATTATTGTTAGTTGGATATTAAGTATACTACTGAAGCTGTTTGAAGATTCTACGGATCTCTATGAAATTATTACTATAGGGTTAGAGTTCTCTATTTATAGAGGCTGTTATACTGCTTCAAATGAATCAATTGAATAAAAATCTTTTTTCTTTCATATTAATATTTTCAAGTTGATATTAGAGAGCCCTGTTTCCATATTTTTTCTTTACCGTCTTAACTATGGTTCTTTTTAAGCTTGCTTGAAGTGCACCCATTTCCTTTAATTATTGCGGTTACCTAAAATGGACCCAACTTGTGGTTTTGATACTGCTGCCCCAACCACTGCATCCACCGGACTGTCGTCAGAGACACCACCGAAGTTGTCATCGGTGATTTTGTTGAAGTCGTTGCTGAAGCATTGGCCCAAGCTGTTGCCATAGCTGTCCTCGATACTATCTCTGTTGCCATCTTTGGAGCTTTCTGTCTTATTTAGGAGGGGAGTTAAAGAATTCCTATTGTTTATTTTAACATAGCAACTTAAGATTCTGAAAAAGCCTAACAATACTCCTTTCATCCTCCAAAACTGGAGAAGGAATGCTTGCATTACATGTTGAAATTGAATGTCTAAAATCTCTCATGGAATCTATCAGTAAGCCACCTTCATGTCATTCATCTTATTTATCATATGTTTCTCTTTCTAGTATCCACACTATTGTTGCCAATGGAACATGTGTCCTAGTAGTTGGATGTGGCAATGTTTCTCATTTGCCATCCCTAAACCTTAAAGATTTCCTTTATGTTCTAGAACATTATAATTACCTTGTTTCCATTCAAAAATTTACTCATGACCTAAACTGTTTTGTAACCCTTTTTCCTACTCATTGTGTTTCTCAAGATCTTGCCACAAGCGAGATTGGTACAATTAAGGAACAAGGAGGTTTGTCTTGCTTTGAAAACCTAGAAACTAAGGCTAATATCATAATACAAAGGGGTACTTCTTGTCTTTGGTCTTGCACTACTTGAGTCCTCAAATTGGCTTCTTCGTCGTCGTCTAGAACATATATCCTTTTCTATTCTAAAGTCTATGTTTCCTTCCTTAGTTTCCAAAGAATATAGAGTCATTTAAATGTGATGTGTCACTTTGAAAGCACCATCGTACACATGGTAGTAAGTATCGCGTGGTACGATATAATTCACAACCCCAACGAAACGAATTGTAGGAAAACTCGTTTGTGTTTTCGAATCATAGTTGTATCGTTTGTATCATAGTTATATCGTTCGTATCGCACTTTGAATTGCGACTTGAACAAGAAACAACCATGCCATGATGTCCCTGATTTTGTCTCGAATGCGAATAGTCCTGATTTCTCTATCTTCACACTCAATGGGACCAACTTACACATCTCCTATTTTTTCCCTTTTGCTAATTGCCTCTTCATTTTACAACGCTACACAATGCACATGCACAATCCAACAACCACGAGTGTCGAGGCACATGACAAGGTTTCAATCTTGCTTCTTGGTTTTTGTTTTGACATTTGTTTCGGCCTCTTCTTCTCCACCTAGATGTGGTAAGACTGTTCATGTGGTAGGGTCGAAGTTGAAGTTGATGTCAAGGTTGTACCTAGCATTGGCATTTTGGATGTGGTGTAGCTGAAGTTGTTGCTAGCGTGAATGAACGCCAAATTGGAAAGTTACCATTCAAAGAATTGTATGGTGTTAAGGGGAGGGAAATTTGAGGGGAAGCTATTGTTCAAAGAGTTTTTGAAAGATCGAAGAAAGATAGTAAGGTTAGGGATGACTATACTACTCTTTTTGAATGTGGTTGTTATTATTAATTGTCTTTACATGTTTGTATGTCTTATATGTGACATTTTTTAATTGTTTATGAATCTTACGATTCACGATACTAAACAATCCACGATATGGAAAATAAGCTCTGCGATACATAGTTTGTATCCTGATTCAACATCCATGATCGCACCACATACCCTTCTAGTAATAAAAGAAGTGTCCATCCTTTTGATTTGGTTCATTATGACTTTTGAGGGTTGCATCAAATTCTAGTATATCTGGTGCTAAATGGTTTGCCACTTTTATTGATGACTGTAAATTCCTTCTTGAAAATGGTGTTCATGAATCTACATGTGACAAAATGGCATTGCTTAAACAACAAAATGGCATTGCTAAAAGAAAAAATAATTATCTCCTTAAGGTGACACAAGCACTTCTTTCCCAAATGTATGTCCCTAAATCTTATTAGGGTGAGGATATACTCACTACTGCCTATCTTATTAACCGATTACTCTCGCTGGTCCTAGATGGTTTAAGTTTCATTGAGTTCATGTTTTCCTTCTTTACATTTGTTCCTTTTCTCTATTGTCTTCATAGTCAGGTGTTGGGATGTGTTGTGTTTGTCCATTTTCATAATTACCTCTATGGAAAGTTATATCCTAGAGTTGTTAAAAACATATTCATTGGTTGTGCATCTAATGGAAAGAGATATCATGGTTACCACCTTCCAATTCGAAAGTCTTTTACCTCCACAAATGTCATTTCTGAAGAAACTAAATCTGTTTACATGCATCCTCTGCTTCAGGGAAAGTGTTCTTTCGAAGTTAAGTCTTTTGAATCTATAGTCATCTTTTGTTTCTTTCATGTGGGAACTGTCTTCATATTGATACTACCTTTGGTACTCCTAATACTTCTCTTAACTCATATTGTATGGATGTCTTTGAAGTTCCTCCTAAGAAGGGTATATATATTCCCAAGTCAGCCTCAACTCCAGAAATTAGTTGTACATAAGTTTCTTCAGTATACAATATCAGAGAAGACGAAAGCAACCTAACCTAATCCGAGAACAACTTCAATTGTCTGAACTAGGGGTAACTGCTCCTTCTTCTGACACCCTTGACCCTTTGAAAAATTCCTTGAACAATAATTGTGAGTTTGAAATAATGACTTGTCCATTGGTTTGAGAAAAGGAACCCAATCTTGTACCAAGTATTCTATTTTTCATTTTGTGACCACTACCATCTTTTCTGAGTTTCCTCTCTAATATTGATGTAATTAGAAACCTTCAGTTCAAGAAGCAATGAAAGATGAAAATTGGGTGCAAGCCATGAATGAAGATATGAGAGTCCTAAAAAAAACCCAGACATGAGAAACTGTTGATAGGCCATTAGATAAAAAGGAAGTAGGATGCAAATGGGTTTGTAATGTAAAGTATGAATCGGATGACACAGAATGTTACAAAGGTTAATTACTAAAGGATACTCAAACTTGTGGTGTTGAGGAAACATTTTCTCTGGTGGAAAAGATGAATACCGTTAGAATCATTCTCTCATTAGCTTATCTTTTGTTGAGAATTGCAACAACTTGATGTGAAAACTGCTTTCTTACATGGACAATTAGAGAATGAAGTTTACATGTAAATTCCTCCTGGTTTTAGGTCTATTGAAGAAGGGAATAAGGTGTGCAGGTTAAAGAAAGCCTTGTATCGACTCAAGCAATAACCTCTTGCTTGGTTTAGTAGACTAACTCAAGTTATGATATCTATGAGGTATCAACATAGTCAAGGTGACCATAACCTGTTCATCAAGCATTCTCTCGAAGGTAAAATTACTTTTCTTTTGGTCTATGTTGATGATTGTTGTAGGAGATGATGAACAAGGGAAACATATCTTGAATGAAAAGCTTGTTGCTTAGTTTGAAATGACGAATCTAGAATAATCAAGGTACTTCTTTGGGATAGTAGTAACTTGAAGAAAGACATCTTTATCTCTCAAAGAAATAAGTAAGATTGATTGCATGACCACCGGAGTTTCTACAAAACAAAACCATAGAATTGAGAGTGATGAAGGTAGTTCTTCTGTGAATAAAGGTGAATATCAAGCACTTGTGGTAAAACTCATCTACTTAGCTCACACCAAACCTAGCATAGCCTATGTTGTGAGTATAGTATATGTTGTGAGTATAGTAGTCCATTCATGCATGATCCAAGGAAGAGACATTTACAAGCTATGAACAAAATCCTTCAATATTTAAAGACAAATCTGGGAAGGGGATTATTGTTCAAGAGGAATGAAAAACTAAAAAATAGAACTGTATACTGATGTAAATTATGCAGGGTTTGTCACATAGGAAATCCACCATATTGCATGTTCTCTGGTAGAAATTTGAGAACTTGGAGAATTAAGAAACAAAATTTTGTTGTTAGGTCTAGTGCATAGGCTGAATTTTGTGCTATGGTGTATGGGGTGTGTGAATTATTATGGCTAGAATTATTCTAAATGTTTTGAAATTGGCATGTGAATAGCCTAGGATTCTTTATTGTACAATAAGTCAACTATATTGTTCACAATCCAACTCTACTTGATAGGATCAAACACAGAGGTAGATCTACACTTTATTAAAGAGAAATTGGATAATCGTCTTATCACTACTTCTTATGTTTCATCTGGGCTTTAGTTAGCATATTTGTTTACCAAAGGTCTTCTCACGGAACAATTTCAAGATCTCACATGCAAGCTCGAAATGATAGATATCCATTCACCAAATTGAGGGGAGTGTTGTTTGTAGGATATCAAGTGTATTACTAAAACTTGTTAGAAGATTTATAGATATCTTTGTAATTATTACTAATATATTGTTTCAAATAAATCAATTGAATAAAAGCCTTTTTTCTTTCATATTAATCTTTTCAAGTCTTGTAATTTAGTATTAACTTTGCTATTTGACTTTATTTTGGGTAGTATATGAATTTTGAGTGTTTGGTTGCATAGTGGGAAATATCGTGATTGCTTGAATATTGATCTTAATTTGCAAGCCAGCATGAATGGCCAGGACCTTTAGAAGTTTTTTTTTTTTTTCCTTTCTCCTTTTCTTCCAAATCTCTTATAGTTCTACCACTCATGTTTCTGCAGATAGAGCACTATATTCAGATAGTTAAAACAGAGGTAGTGAATAGAAAAGGTCATAGATTAATCGAGGAGTACGAGTACACAGCGCACAGCAGTGTGGCTCACAGTGTTGACATTCCTGTTGCGAAGTTTCATCTTGAGCTCTCCCCAATGCAGGTCTGCATACGGAGGTCATAGTTTTGGGTGAATTTTGCCGTATAAATAAAATTTATTCACGGTTTACAATGTTTATGTCTGCAGGTCTTAATAACAGAAAACCAGAGGTCTTTTTCACATTTTATTACTAATGTCTGTGCCATTATTGGAGGCGTTTTCACGGTTTGTATTTGCCATTGTTCCAGATGTTGTTTTAGGCTTTTTTGTTTAAAATTATATTGTTGATAAGTCTTATGTTTTTCTTTTGTAATTTCAGGTAGCTGGAATTTTGGACTCCATTCTGCACAACACTATCAGAATGATGAAAAAAGTTGAGCTTGGGAAAAATTTTTGATAGATAGGTGATCATTGTATAGTGTTGGGCCTCTGATTTTTTTTTTTATGCTCATTTTCGCTTAGCAGTACTATAGGTAAACTAGCTATGCTATATGTTCTTACAAATATAATTTTCTTGCTACTTCAGTGAAATGGTCACTACAGGGATAAGAATTACGAGGTACGCAATGCCTCCAACATTTTCCTTCACCGAATTCTTCTTTCTTTTATGGCTGAGGAAAGAGTGTCTATTAATTTATTAAAGAAAGAGTAGAGGGGGAAAATTGGTATTGAGTAGCATGATGACGAATAAATTTGAATGCAAATTTTGGTTTCTTTTTAGTTCTCGATTCGTGATTTGAGCTCCCATTAATTGCTGCAATTGTGGTATTTATTTTTAGAAAATTCATAATTTTGTTTCAATATTCAATTTATGTACATTTATTTATCTTATCTTATCAGTTTTAGTTAATTAAATTATTTTTAACCCGTAATACGTTTTCTGATTCATTTTCAGAACCTTCCTTTTTCTGATTTGATGGTGTGTGCAATAAAGAAATGCATTTTCAGTGAACCAACGAGAAGGCCTCCCTCAATTTCTTTGTGCATCTTCAAACTTTCAAAACAATATTTTATCATTTATAAAAGTGATTTTTGGATTACATTTGCTCGATTTTTTAGAATAAGTTTTTCAAAAAATTTTGGAATAAGATTTTCAATATAAAATTTTCAGAACAAAATTTTTAGAACGCATAAAATGTATTTTAGAACAAATTCTTTGAAATAAGACTTTCTCGAACAAATATTTTGAAATTCATATTAATAGTATATAATATATCTCCGATATGCGTGACATGTCTGCTCCATTCTAATCTATCGTGAAAATTATTATTATAAATATGAATATGGTTTAGGACAATTTATATATAGGAAAAGGTGAGAATTTTAAAAATATGTTGGGTTAAGTGTTTATTATTACTATTGTAGTAAGAGGAAAATAGCTTTCCGAAAAAAGATAAGACAAAAATAAAAAGAATTTTAACTTTAAATATAGTTAAATATGTTTTTGTTATTTAACTTGTACTGAAAATCGAAATTAGTTATTTTTTGAAATTTTTGACAAATATAAGTTATTCATCTTTAGACATGTGTGAATTTAGTTTTTTTAATTAAATTTTGTTAAGTTTAGTTAATGTTTGAATCGTATTTCTTAGTTAATATCGAAGCGATGTGAAATCTCATTTAATAGAAAATTCTAATAAATAAAACATCACATATTATAATAAAATAGAGCATACGGCATGAAGTATATGAGAATTAACCATTATAGTTATTCAAAATATATTGGAACAGAAATATCATGGCACAGAACAATGTCATGAATCGTCTTAAAACTTAAAACAATTTGGTAAAAGATTGCCCCATTGAGCAAGGAAATACAAAGAAAGTAGTTTTTCAAAAAAGGCTCAACAATGAACAAGATCCAACATGCCTAAACTAACCAATAGCATCTCCATCATCTTGGTAATTACCAGGAGTCTCCACATCTGCTCACACCAACATTTGGGGATCATTGCAAAAAGAAAAACACAAGGAACCAAATACAAAAAGAAAGAAGGGTAAGTTAGTGAAAATAATTTCAATAGATAAGTAAACAAATTATGAGCAAAAACAACATGTGATAACAAACAATTAAAGACACTCTAACTCGATTATCTGGATATATGTAATGAAATCAGATTCATTGGTTGCTTGCACTTGTGGTGGCCTCTACTGCTGTACAAAGTTATTGCCAATGGGTTTCACCCTAGCACAGTTAGTCCATGATCATCTAAGGTCATTATCCTGTCAACTACTAGGACCTCTTATTGCTCTCCCCACATGAACCAGTCTACTCTCTGTGAGTCTAATTGATTCATTAGAGTGTCAGGATGCAACCTTACTTGAATCTTTAAGTCATCACACACATTACTTTATCATCAAAAGGGATTTCTCCTTGAAATTCTCACACCAAGTCCACATGTTATCTCAGAACATTATCATCTCATGCTAATCATATTAAATACAGTCCCAATACACCACATCATACATGCACCATGTCATACATCATACTTTTGAGGAGTAAAACAACCAATCATAGAAGAAATCACATATTGAAACACTTTTCTGCACCAGTCTTGCTTAAGCTAGACGCCTTCGCTCAAGCGATAGAAGTTCTCTCGCTTAAGCGAGGCATTCTCACTTGGGCGAGAGCTCGAATAATGTGCACTGTGACTTTCTACGAGTTCTCGCTTAAGCAAGACCTTCTCGCTTAAAAGAGATCGCTCTTGCTCAACACTAAAGCTCCTCGCCTGAGCGACAACTCGAATAGTGGCAAGGATGAGTTTTCAACTATTCTCACTTAGGCAAGGGATGCTTGCTTGGGCGAAAATGACAAGTTTCTCACCTGTTCACGCATGCAAAACTAGAAAACAAGGCCAAACAACATTCAGATCATTTGCACACAATCACACGCATCATTCAACAATTTAAAACACAAATTAGAACAAAAATAGTCATAAATTTTGAAAGCATTTAAAACCCTAGTTTCCCTTACCTCGAAACTGCTACTACTCTTGATGAGGAGAGATCTATGTGGAGAGGAACACTGCAACTCCAAAACAGACTAAGAAGATGGAAACAACGCGAAACCAAAGCTTTGGAACTCAAAAACAAAAAAAAAGATGGAGGTTTGGAGTTCGACTTACATGGAGGAATGGAATGTTTGGTTTGTTCCAACAAGAACTTTGCAAAGGTCTCAATTTAAGAATATGCTGCAAGGAGTGTTAGTAATTGAGTTAGAAGGAAAGCAGTAGTAGTTTGTGAAGAGTAGAGGGAGAAGAACTAGAGTGAAAAAATTGAAAGGTTTTTTCTAAAATGAGAAAACTAATGGGTTGACTTGGGTCCTTTTTACTAAAGTTGGGCCTAAAATCCTAAGATAAAAAGTGGTCTTTACATTGTAAATGTATCAAATGATGTAAATAATTCAAATGTTACCATGAAATGCATTTCAAACTTTAAATAAATTTAACCAAATTTAGTTAAAAATACTACATCCTTAAATCTCGGAATTTAATGGACTGAATTTAACCATAATTTTGAAAAAAAAAACCAATTTTAATTTTCACTAATTTCAATTTTCACTAAAAAAATAGAAAAAAATATATTTAACCATATAAATATTAAAATAATGTAAAATAGCATGTAAAATGTAAGACCCTAGAAAATGACGTTTTAAAAGTGATAGTGGTTTAAAACTAGTGAGACTTGATTATTTTAATATTAAAAGGTTTTAGTATAAATAGAATTGTTATAAACGAATTTCATTATTTTTAAAACACACAATCTTTCTAGAAACCACTTTTCTAGAATCCTCTGACTTTTCTCTAAAGGTTCTGTCTCTCTGGTTGTTTGATTGAAGAATCGAGACCGTAGGATTGATTCTTTCGGTGAGCTCTTCAAATTGGACCAACTAGTTTCTCCATTCGCGTAAGTTGAGTTTCTGCTCCTTTTTAGTCTTTTTCTGTTTTCTGTTGCATGTGAGCTCTCTTCCACTTGCATGAGATGTTTTAATCATCAGTACGAGTCTCTGCTGATCAATGATCATAATGGTATGTCCTGGTTGTTCTTGTGATGTTTCTATGTGTAGATAGAGCATCTTGTGGAGTTAGAGGCGTTGACGTTTTTAAGGCGTTGACGTTTATAAAGCTGTCTAAGCAGGATAACAGGTAAGGGAAGTTAGAACTCAAAGACTTTAAAATGATTTACTTGATTTTTACTTGAGATTGAGTGTTGAAATGTATTGGATTGGCAATTGTGTGTTGTGAAGTTGATTGCATGTTTGTTTGGTACCATTTTCTGGCTTTGCATGCATGAGTGCAGGTGGAGATTTGTTGTGCTTGCCTAAGCGAGTGGTTTTTCGCCAAAACGAGAAGCTCTCGCCTAAGCGAGAATAGCAGAAGCTCGTCCCTGCTCTTTGTCGCGAGTTGTCACCTGAGCGAAGGCCTTCCGCCTAAGCGAGAGTGATCCCGCCTAAGCGAGATGGTTTAGCTTAAGCGAGGACTCATGGATGCTCCATTGCTCTCTATTTCCAATCTCGCCCAGGCGAGAGCTTTTAGCTTGAGCAAGAGGCTCCTATCGCCTGAGCGAGAGCTCTGCAACTTGAGCAAGATTGATAGCAAATTGGTTTTAAATTACTTGGTTGCTTCAATGATTGATTAATTTACTACTTAAAGCGTTAAGTATGATAACATGTATGTTTTATGTGATGTAATGAGACTGAAATCGACGAGTTTGGTATGAAATGTTGTGTGAGCATGTGGAGTTGTGATGTTTAAGGAATTTCAAGGAGAAGTTATATGTGGTGGTGTTTTAGTGTATGCAATGACATAAGGACTTGGTATTGGTTGGTATCCTAAAACTCCAATAATCATTCACGTTCAGATAAAGCAGAATGGATTATGTTGTGAGGAGTAGGAGGAGGTCCTAGCCTCTAGACTAGATTAAGTCTTAGGCGCGAAGGGGATTTACCATGTGAGTGATTGGGTGATAACCCCTTGAGGGAACCACACACAGGTGCAAGGCACCGAGAGATCCAATGTCATTGGCATGTATCCAGATAATGAGTTTAGTGTCAATTGTATCCTTGTTTATATATATGCCTATGTGTGTTATGTTGGTAAACTGAGTTAAGTTTTCATATGAATATTTTCTTGTTTACATTAGCTTACCCTTGCTTTCTGTGTTTCTGTCTCGTGTTGTATGTTTTCTCTTTTGCGATGATCACCTTTTTGGTGGGAGCATATGTGGTTGCAGTGTCAGAGGCACTTCTGGAGGATGAGGAATCATCATTTTAGGTTGAGGAGAAGGCTTCCAGTGAGAGCTTTAGTAGTGGTCAGTTTAAGTATAGAGTTTATTAGTTTAGTTTAAGTGTATAAATGATATATTTGTATAATCATATCTTTTGTAAGACTGTATTAATATATTGTGTACATTGAATTATCTATTTTGAAATTATGATAAAGCTCCTTATTTTTATTAGTTTTAAGATGCTAAAAATTAGGATGTTACATAAAAGATCTATTTTGCCGCAAAAGAAGAGATCTAGTATTTTTCTTCAAAGATCAGTCTGACAATAAATTGCACAATTTAATCTTAAACAAAAAAAGTCTGATAATAAATTGTACAATTTAATCTTAAAAAACAAAAAATCTATCAGATCTGGTAGAAAACTTCTTATAAAAGGAAACTATTATTGAAATATTATGTTGAGAAGACTTTAGAAGCGTTAACTTGTTTTTATCGTATCGCTAGTAAAATTTTAGAAAAAGTCAGACTTTAAAATACTGAAAAAGTTATACGAAGTTGCTAAAATAACCTTCATATATTGAATCACTTCTCGATCTAATTTTATTATTATTATTATTTTAAAAAATATTAATAGCGTTAGTTATATTGTTTTTTGTTTTTTTTTATTTGTAATTATTTTAGATATTTATTTTATATTAAGATTTCATTTTTCCTTGAATCTGAACTTTAATTTTTAAATCATTATTAAATTTATTCTTCTTACCTTAAATCTTATTTACTTATTCATTTAAATTAAAATAGTATAACCATGATGCTGTATATATAACGGTATTTCCTTCAGTCTGATTTATTATATATATATATATATATATATATATATATATATATATATATATATATTATTTATATATTTATTTAAATTAAAATATTATAACGGTATAAGATGATGTTATACGCAAGTGTTAAATACATTTAAGTTAAATAACGGTGTAACGATATATAACGGTATTTAAGTTAAATACAAGTATATAATATCATCTTAGACCGTTATATTATTTTAATTTAAATAAATATAATATATATATATATATATATATATATATATATATATATAAATAAGAGTATGGTTTAATTTAATTATATAAGAAATAAAAATAAATTATACGTGAATATTCATAGATTATAACATTCATGAAATGCGATAAGGTCTCAATATAATGAATTAATTGAAAGAAATTCACTTGTTGAGTATGCTAATGATTTTTATGTTGTTTAAAACGAGGACAAACATCACAAATTATATTATTATTGTTTTGTCTCATACGAAGGATTTTAACGTCTTTTTTTATAGGTGACTCAAATGCCTATGTCATGTCATAATTGATGAATCTTTGTCAAACGCTAATGTATTTACTTTCGGAATATCTAAGAAAGAAATAAAGTTTCTGTTTATCAAGTCCAATTGTACTCATCTTTCAGTCTTGCATTACATAAGATCAATGGTGGATCTTTGAGCCAAACTTAGGGGTGCCAAGATAAAATGTTAAATATGTTTTTAGTTTATGAATTTTGACGCAAAATTAAAATTTGTTACTGTCTAAAATTTTGATACATTTTAGTATTCAAACTTTAAAAATGAATAGATATAATTCTTTTACCCAATTACATTAATTGTTTTTTATGTGTCAAACATATTTTTCATCGGATATTGGGACCTATGAGACAGTATAAACAACTCAAATGTATATTTTAAAAAAACTTTAAAGTAATTGGGTTAATATATTCGTTCATTTCTAACATTTAGAGACCAAACTATATTAAAGTTTTAGATAAAAAAATTTTAATTTCACATCAAAATTCAGAAATTAAAAACATATTTAACACCAGAAATGTATAAAATTTTTAAAAATATCAAATGCATTAAAATTAAAAAAAAAGAGAATATATATATATATATATATATATATATATATATATATATATAAATATTTGACATGTATAGAAAAAAAACGAGGGAGGGGGAGAGAGGCCATGTCCCCTTTAAACCTATACTAAGATCCGCCCCTGCACAAAATGCACAATTAAATTGAACCATATCATCAATTAATTATGATACGTAGATTAAGTTTCAAGTTAATTTGTGGCAAAAAAAGATATTATCAATTTGCAAACCACAATCCAAAATCACATTATCCTCTTGGGGTGACATTTTTCCATTTGGCAATTTCACTTGTATGTTTGTAATATTTTTTACATTTATCACACAATATAAATTTCTTGTCACATATGTGAGAATCAAGTCTCAATAATCTAATAAAAATATCAATCTTACCTTTTGGAAACATTTAAAATATCAAGTTGTTATCATTGTGTTGAACTAATACCAAATATTTCTGATACTCACATGAATTTGATAGAGCATGAGACTCACTACCATTCTTCTCCACCATAATCTCTCACAATTTTTCAAAACAATTGTTTTAATTTTACTTAGGATTTTCCCAGGCTCTTGATACGATTATATTGATGTCTTCTTTATTCATACGGTCATCACACTACAAAAAAAATAATTTTTACTAGAGGTTATTTATGGCATTTCCGGGGGTTTTAACCCCTGTTAAAGGATTTTCTGGTGGTTTATTTTTCCCCTAGAAAAACCAGCGTTGTTAACGGATTACCGGCGGTTTTGAAACCCCTGGTATTTACCGGTGGTTTCAAACCCCTGGTAATTACCGGCGATTTTAAATTCCTTGGTAATTACCGACGGTTTCAAAACCCTTGGTAATTACCGGCGGTTTCAAAACCCCTGATAATTATTGGCAATATCAAACCCCTGGTAATCCCTGGCATTTATCTGAGGTTTTAAAACCCTAGTAATTAACAACGGTTTTAGAACCCTTGGTATTGATATTGTATACTGTATAATAGTACTGAAAGTTAATTTTTTACCCCTACAATGCAATTCATTATTTATTGATGTTTTTACTTTTCAAATTCCCTTAATTTTATTTATTATACTTTTTGAGTGCATATAATTCATAAAACATATGATATGAAAAAATT
>Ga0099822_1000934_pt1 | contig 31497 bp, 22 predicted proteins | sample CowpeawhiteBW_FD_76839 | JGI IMG/M metagenome (GOLD analysis project Ga0099822, IMG submission 76839) | Root nodule microbial communities of legume samples collected from California USA - Cow pea white BW | ecosystem: Host-associated > Plants > Roots > Nodule | place: USA: California | collected... | reverse complement strand
ATATATATATATATATATATATATATATATATATATATATATATATATATATATATATATATATATATATATATATATATAATCAATAGAAAAATGGAAGCTTAATTAAACAATAGTTTAGAATTTAATTTTTTATTGAAATGTGTAACATCCAATAATAACATTATGCTACTAAAATAATACATTTTATAGTAAATAATCCAAATCAAATAGTCTAAGGTATAAAGAATATTTTAATACAATCATCCAAAAAAATAAATCATAATAATTATATAATTTAGATGTGCTAGACAACCAAGTTTTATCTCAAAATTATCTATGATAAAAAGAACAACTACTTCAAACTCAAGTTGTTAGCTCCTTATATCACCCAAAGGTTCATCTAACCTTACATAATCCTCTGCTCACACTAAACAAGGTGATCATTGCAAAAGAAAATAAAACAAAACCACACAAACAAACAAGACCTACAAATTCAAATAGAGATGACTTTAGGCTCAATTATCTAGATACATCATTAATGTATGATTCTTGGTGATCTCACACTTGTGGTGGCCTTTACTAATTTGTAGAACCATTGTGAATGGGTTTCACCCTTCGACGCACATGGTTAATCCTTTCATAGTCTTTGTCCAAAGTAAAGGCCCTAAACTAGGACCTTTTGTCTCTCTCACCACATAACTCATTCCATACTATATGAGTCTGAATAATTATTAGAGTATTAGGATAAACCTCTAGTATTGACTCCTTACATTAATGCATACCCTACTATATAAATAATATTTCCTTCCCTGGGAATCCCCACATCACCATCAATCTTAAGAAAGGTTTAAATGGCACATGCAAGAAAAAAAGGATTGCTTGCATGTGAACCCAAAATGACCAACGAAAGAGAGGAGGACAGAACATTACCTACACTAAGGAAATTAGGTCATGTGGCTTGAGAAGGTCTCTCCCTTGTAGTTGAGTAGCAGATCCTAGACATTGAGGAAGGAGGGAACATGATTGAGAAGAAGAAGATATATAGGTTTAGGAGAAAGCAAGCCAAACGTGGAGAATTTTTTTTTTTTTTTGAAGGGTTATGTGTGTGGTATAAAGTTAGTTGTCGACAATAGGATTGATAATGGTAATAATAAAAAAATTACAATCCCCTCAATACAAAAAAGAATTTTAACCTCGAAAATTAGACCTACTAGAGAACAAATGTGGACATGACTTCTTCATATTCTCCTCTATCTCCCAAGTAGATTCATCTATTCTCCTATCCCAAAATATCTTTACTAGACTAATGAATTTCCCTCTAAGTTGCTTTGTTTGGTGATCCATTATACCAATAGGTTGCACCTCCACTAGGAGATTTGCTATGATTGTGACAGCTTCCACTTCTAGCATATGAGAAGGGTCAGGTACATACTTCATCAGTTGAGAGACACAAAATACCAAATGAAGGTTTTCTAATTCAGAAGGTAGAACAATCTCATAAGCCATTGGCCCAATTCCTCTAAAGATTTATTATGGACCAATGAACTTAGGAGAAAACTTTCTTGAACGGATATCCCTTCCCACACCAGTGGTGAGAGCCACCTAGAAGAAATCATGATCCCCATTTGTGAACTCCAAAGGTCTTCTCCTCTGATCAACATAAGATTTTTGCTGACACTACAAGATTTTCATCCTCTCTTTTACCTTCTTCACTTCCTCTGTGATATGTTACAACAACTCAGACCCTACCAACATAGATTCTCCATCTTGCTACCAACACAAAGGAGTTCTGCATCTTTTGCCATACAAATCCTCGTAAGGTCTCATAACAATACTGGCATGATAGTTGTTATAGGTGAACTCCACCAAAGACAACACTTCACCCCAACCTCTAAGATGATTCAGCACACATGTCCTAAGCAAGTCCTTAATGACTAAATCGTCCTCTCTGATTCATCTGTTTGAGGATGGTAAGCATAGTTCATCCTCAACCTACTACCCAAGGCACCTTATCGAGTTTGCCAGTATTTAAAAGTAAATCGTGGATCTCTATTTCACACAATTCTAAAAGGCACTCAATGCAACTTTATCATCTCTTTTGAGTCACATACATAAATCCTAGAACAACATGTGTCCCAAAATACTAAACTAACTCAAAAATAAAGCAAAAAGTGAATTTACTCTGTTTTTAATTTTGATGGGTTAAAAGTATAAATCTTTTTGTCATGAATCCATAGTGGTTTATGATCATCATCAAATAGATAATGACAAACTCAAAAAGTTAGAGGAAAGACAAAGAAAAACTTTAGAAAAAAAAATTATAAAGAAAATAATGATTTTTATAAAAATAAAACTAGACTAATGTAAAAATCTATTTATAATAATTTTTTATAAATAAAATAATTGAGTGTCATCTTTAAAATCACTAACACTTTTAAACTGTTTTCTACATCTCTACAATAGTTATAAAAAGTTTAAAGAGAAAATTTATTGAAATAAAACAAAACAAAAACAAATATAGATAATGTAACCTCATATTCCTTTAACATAGTTTGTTTTTTCTCTCATGGCAGATCCTTTTATACAGTAAGATTAAAGTTGGCGAACAATATATTTTAGAGTGAAAAAATTTCTGCTGAATTATTGATATTGGCAGAACATGGCATACCTTTTTCTTTTCAATCTCATATCAACCTATTTTCTTCCTTTACCTGATTCAAAATATGTGGGGTGGATAATTCGCTTTTATTTCCTATTCTTATTATTATTCAACCTATGACAGGTAGAGATGTAAGGTCAGGCTACAATAAATCTATCATGTAACTAATAATTTATTTTTCTGATTGGAGTAGTTGTATTTAGACATTCTCTTTATTATATTTAATTTAATCTAACCTATCTTTAATAAATTCATGTTAATCAAACTATAAGTTTTAAATTTTTTGAATTTATAATTTCAAAACTTTTTTATTAGATTATTGGCATTTTTTAATGGACTATTATTTTATATTTAAATAATTGAATAATTTAATAGTCCAAAATACATATTTAGTTAAAACAATAATAAATTAAATTAAATATTAATTATATTACTGTTAGTATTAGTATTACTTAATAATTTTGATAGAGTTGAGTTGGATATAGAATTTAATATACATAATTCATCACCCGACCAATACAAATTTGAGTCAAATTAAGTTAGGTTAGATTTGATTCAATTACAAAGAAAATTCACCCTATTTAGTTTAGATCAAGTCGAATTGAGTTCCTCCTATTACAATAAACACCCTAATTATTGATCAGCCTCTTTCAACTTTGAAAGGTACAAATTAAATTCCAAACCAGCACAGACTTGGAGGAAGCAATGCACACTATATAAAAGATCTTTTTGGTCACTATGGTAAAATTTTTAAGGCAAGTAGCAATACAGATACAGTACATTTTTTCAAGTAATGTCAATATTAAGGCCAGTTTATGACTTTTATGCTCCACTTGTAATTATCCTATTTTTGTTGCATATAGCAACATTTGAATACAGTGAAGAAGTGAAGAATCTACCTTCTATCAAGTTTCATAGTTACATCAAAAGCATACCCTGATGTTTCAAAATGTTAATCTGGTGTTACATGTTAGTTCCTGTGTTGTAATAATGGTAGCGTAGCTATCACTGCTAGAGTAGTTTTTGATGAGTCAAAGCATGTGAAGAGGGTCAAAATCCATTGCCCAAATTTCAGCATTTGATGGATGAAGGTATATGAGATATGAATGCACATCATGGTGTCAATCAAACAAGTGTAGTAGCACTTTGGTTCGCTTTCAGTCCAACACCACTGACACTAACATCTCAAGATGGTGATGAGACATGTACGATCTTCTCTCCCCCTCCCTCAGTATTATTTTTCCTAAGATCATGCCTTTGTTATGTTTTTCTCTTTGTATCAGCATGTTCTATTAATAGTACTAGTAAGGGTCTTTTCTACCTGACAAGGCTTCATCATTGACAAAGATTGCCTAACTGCTGTTTTAAATTACTTTGGCATTGCTTCTTTTGTCAACAAATGTAGCAGCCAGAGTCCAAACTTCGTGGTGATCCAAGTAATCAAAAACATCACACACACGTATTGTACTGTGCATCAATCACTTACTGCTGTTTCTGGCTATTCTTGATTGGATTTGAAACAACTCTTGAGTGAATTATTCTACACTCTACTCCCCCCTTCTTTCTCAGTCAGATCAGATTTTCCTTGACACTTCAAAATTGACTAATAACATGAAAAACACTTGTTAGTTCATTCACATAAAGCTTCACTAGTCAAATTACTGTTGCTTTAGAGCTATGCTTGAATACCACCCTTTTAAGGTGTGAAATGATGGGAGGGAAGTAGGGAACCAAAGGCTGTGCTTCATACAGAAAATTGACACGTCCAGTGATCTTTTACCATCCTAGAATTGAGTGAGTCACTTGTTACTTTGCAAATGAGTGGTTCATACCAAAGAAATTGAAAGTTTTGAGACTTTGAGACCCCCATTAGCCCCCTACTTATTTCAAAGGTTGAAATTGAAACTGTTTGCTGTTGAAAAGGTGAAAAAGACCCTTTTGCTGTTTCCTTGTCCGATGATAGTGCAGTACTTGACCAGTGATTATTACTCAATGTAATGTAACAAACAACAACTACTTGTGACAGTAAAATTAATATTGGTATGTTTGTTTGTAAATTGTATGCATACATGTATAATTATTCTATTTAATTTTTGTGACTACCTTTGATGTCGGCCAATAATAGGAAAAGGATAAAGGAATAAGATAGTATGAGAGCAAAACATGCCTAACTCAGACCCACCACTCAATTACCGTAACACCATCATCTTAGTCAGCAAAACTTGCGTGCTCATTCCATTTGGGGCATTATAATGCTCTTTTAGCATACTTCCACTCTTGCTAATTCAAATTGAACGTCTATTATATAACAGGTAAAAAGAAAAGAGAAAAAATATTAGTATAATTGGGATTTCTTTGGATGTCTCGATCATCTAAAAAAGTGACTAATTACTTCAGAATGTGGCAATGAATTGGAAATGTACCGAAATTTGCATTATGAATCTGACTGTAACTTGTGAATGCTCCAGCAATTATCCATTTTGATGGATGTCTGAGTTTGTGTCTCTCTCGTATAAAGATTGATTTGTTCTGAGAAAAGGTTAGCAGAAACAAAGGGGTACTGTGTGCTTTCCAGCCCCTGTCCTTGTTGCAATCTATTTGCATTCTTTCTCACAAACCCCACCACAGAACCACTCTCTATACGTTATTTTCCACTGTACAAAATGATACAGTTTTGCAAAATGTCACAATTCTGCACCAGTGCCTTTCCAAATATGCTATGCTCTTATGTGGAACTAAGAGAACTGTTAAAACTATATTTTCATACACACTTGTTATTGACTATAAACTGTTTGATATTATGAAATCGCTTGAAACTTTTTATTGAACCTCACTCACCACTAATCTAAGTAAACTTGAACCGCTGAAAAAAACCTGTGTTTAACAGAATTCACTGACACTTACTAAGGCATGAGTAGAATTGCAGCAATCTTTTTTCACTGGTAATACTATTTCTGTCTGCATAGATGTCATGCATTATTGGAATGCTCTCAGAAAAAAAAAATATTTTTTCAAAGAACCGGAGTGTGACATCTATGCAAAATATTAACATCTTGACAGTAAAAGATAGTACTTTTAAATAAGAATAAGTTTTGTACCTTTATTTACACTCTATCCCAACGATTTGAAATATAATTAGTAAGTTCTGAAGAAGAGTTATTCAGTCATTTTTAGACTAAATATTTACGCACACTTTCAACATGCAAGATCAGTTTCATTGTGGAAGAAACACCGACAACCAATCTGATGACTAAGGATAAGTAGAAAAGTCAATGACCATGTGGAATGGGGATGAAAAGCTAAGTTCATATACACTTGGGAATGCTGCTTACTGGGCCTTATGGATAAAATATGCCTTATAGAAGGTTTTCCCTCAAATCTTGGTCCACCAGAGCCCAGAAATGGGGCATGGATACGAAGGTACAAAGAAATACATGATAGTGCTTCCACATCTATACTCTTTATTCCTTTAGAGGGGATCATGGATTACACCTAAAATTGGTGCAAGTAACTTTCAAACCTGGCACCAAGACTTAGGAATTAAAATTAACATGATATGGCACCAAGATTTTGAAACTAAAACTTGATGTTTTTTGTTGCTGATGCCTGTGGTTTTGGTTGTAGTCTCACGGAGGTTGGTACCACCTTAAAGGGAGATAATGACATAAAAGAAAAACACTGTAACACCTTGTACTGCAAATAGTAACTTCCTCACATTTTATATCTCGATATGGTTATAATTGGCCTCAAATGGTACTATAAAATTTGAGATTAGCCATCAGAAACAGAATAATGTTGTCTACTTTAATGGAAGAATTATAATTGCTGAGCTCCTAAATCAGAAGAAAATATATAATAGTAGAGCTGCAAAATGTAATTTATGGTTGGAAAAGTTATAAGCAAAGTAGTTGTTTCCTAGTAGAGTTTTATATGTTTGTTTCTTTCTTATGCAAGATTTAATAATTGATTAATTATATAAATAATGTGGGGCTTCTTTGGCCCCCCCAATGACCCAAGCAAATCAGTTAAACTCGTGGACCCTAACCCTTCAAAAAAAAATTAGCTCATTCACTTGATTGCTTTGTTTCATGTGGAATGTATGTGCAGTTCCCACTGTGCTACTCCTACTACTAATCCATTGATTACAAAGCAAGGCAAAAGCATATGGGTAGAAAGCAAACAAAAAGACCTTGTATTTTAATTCTAATTTAAAATCCTATGATAATTGCTAATAATCATGAAGCATATATAGGTATACTCCAACAGGTCGGTCACCCCAATTCAACTCTCCCAACACCAAAACCATACTCTTGTGCCACGTTCGTAACGCTCATCCATGATATCAGCATGAAGTGTGATCATAACCCACAACACACAAAATACAAATTCAGGATACAAGTATGCAAAATTTTATATCCATAAACAGTAACAACATACAAATCTAAAATAGTGCTTATAAGAGTATGTATGTGCCTAACATATCGTCCTAAAATCAATTCTCACATGTTTCTGTCTAAAAGTTCTCATAAACCTGTGCAAATTCCAAAATGAAAAGAAAAAATCAATAAGAAACTTTGAGAGAAACAGCTGCAACATTTTCTGTCTCACACACAAATCTCTCTCCAACACAGTTTTGGAGATCTCGTTTTAGCTAAGTGGTACATCACGTTCCGTTATCCGCCGCCTTGCTTGCTTGATGTTGAGTGCTGAAAGTACTCAAAACTTTTATCAAACACTTGATAAAATATTGAGATGTATCAGTATTGTATTGTATTTGTATGTGATAAACGCCAACTTCAGTTTCACGTCAGTCTCTTATATGTCCATTTAGTCTTTCTCTCCCTCCCTTCTTTGCATTACAATTCTATAAATACCACACCTTACCTAGTTACTCACCACCTTCATTTTCCATTATTGCTCTTTCACTCAACCTCTCTTCCTTGCTCTAGAAAGCATGGCAGATAACAATGTCAACCTCCCACCTGGCTTTCACTTTTATCCCACAGATGAAGAGCTTGTCGTCCATTTCCTTCAAAGAAAGGCAAATCTTCTACCTTGCCATCCAGATGTCATCCCTGATCTTGAACTCTACCCATATGATCCTTGGGAACTTCATGGTACACACATATATACATATGTTTTATGCTTTATTACTTCATTTCTCAATAGCAAGGTTCAAATTTCTGTTGAGGGAGGTGAGCATGGTTAGTATACAACAATGTCTTGAACACAATTGTTTTTGAAAGTGAATGCTATTTAGGGTCAATTTGAAAATCTCATGATGAAAAATAGGTAGAGAATAAATGAAAGTTGGTGTGTATTAATCAATTGTGGGTGGGTGGGTGGTTTTGCATTGCTGCAGGTAGAGCTTTGGCAGAGGGAAAGCAATGGTACTACTACAGCAGGAGGACACAAAATAGGGTCACTGGGAATGGTTATTGGATGCCAATGGGAATGGAAGAGCCAGTGATTACAAGCTCAAGCAACAAGAGAGTTGGCATGAAGAAATATTATGTTTTCCATGTGGGAGAAGCCCCTGATGCTAACACCACCAATTGGATAATGCAAGAGTATCGTCTATTAGATTCTGCTTCCTCTAGCAGATCATCCAGAAGAAGACCACAACCAAAACCGGTTAGTACGTAGTGCAGTGCCGATAGTACATGAAAATTTTACCCAAAAAATGAAATTTGATATGTGTACTGATTTGTTTTTCTTTGGTTGTTTGATTCAGGATCACAGTAAATGGGTGATATGTCGAGTTTATGAGCGGGATAACGATGATGATGATGGTGATGGAACAGAGCTCTCTTGTTTGGATGAAGTTTTCTTGTCATTGGATGATCTTGAGGAAATAAGTTTGCCAAATTAAATGATGCAAGTGATGTAGTTAGCTACATTATATATCCAAATGGGATATTAATTTAAGCTAATTTTGTTGTTATCATGATCATTATTATTATTGATATTTACTGGTTGTAGTTAAAGCCTTTAGCAGTTTAGGTTCCATTGTAATCAGTGAAGTCGCTATAGCTAGATTTCCACATAGCAGCCTTTCAAGTGGGGCACTAGGTGAAACTCATGGCCAAAACCAAACAATATGCAGTGTGACGTTATGCTTTCAAATATCCCATTCACTAGCACAGGTCAATCTTGGAAATTCCATGCTCTTTAGTCCTTATTCCAACACGTGGATAATCACAATATATCTAGTATCTACTCTCAGCCATTAATGTAGGACTCTTTAATCCTGCAAATCAAGATAAGATATGCAAAAACCTCTATTTCTTGTTTCTTTAACTTTACATGTATCAGCAATTTACCATATAATCTACACTTGACTACTGTTGCATAAGAGTTCTGTGCACTTAAAAAGACATTCTGATATAACAAAGCAAATGAAAATGAAACTAAATTTCTTCTGGGATATTTATATATATAGAGTGGTGAGATCGAATGCCATAACTGGTTCTGAATTTGAATCTTGATGGTGTTAGTTTAGATATGGAAAAAATGATGTTGGGAGTGAAAAACCCACCTAATATGTGTTCAAGGTTGTGTTTGAACTGGTAGTTGCGATCCTCACGTGCAAGGATAGTGTTGAGAGAATGAATGAGATTCATGTTGATTGAAATTTTGTGGAGGGTTGTGGAGCCCATTGAGCACTCCAAGGGATGCTTGCAAGTGAACATTGGGCAATAGTCCTATTAGGCTTTTATAGCTTTTGCCTACTTTGATGGTATTTGTTAGCTAGTTGTCTTGTGTCACAATGCTGAGGGACATTTTATTTTATTTTTCGGTTTTTGCTTTGTATTGTTTTTGTTGCATATGGGTTCCTGCTTAGGGAAGCATCAAGTCATGTGTGATGCAAGCATTCGCATGCTTTGAAGCACCAACACGAGCACTATATTATATCCATATATTGTCATCACAAAAGAGTGACACACCAGTCCATGATGCTTACCTCATTCATGACCTTCTTTCTCTCTTCATACATATCCACTAGAACAGACAAGATTATGACCAAGAGCTTTCTAAGTTTTATCACAAACTTCCAATGCCACAATCATGGGTTAAAAAATAAATAATCACAAAAATAGATGTGCCAAATAAAAAATTAATTCAGAATTGCATTATTGGGCATCTTTGTCATTACCATCTACCCAAATTCAAGATCCGTTAATTAATGATATGATGAAGCTTACTTATCGAGTAAAAAACATACCCAGAGAAATGAAAAGGGTTCATTTTTAGAATATACAATAGCACTTATAATAATGTCTAGTAATTACATGTCTGGTTAAGCAGTGAAACAAATGGTATAATTTAACAACATCAATATTGAAGTCAACTTATTGCAATGATTCTTTTGACAAAGGCGTGCTTGATAATTGATGTGTGGCGAATACTTATAGTTTGTTTGTTTTATGTTTAGAATGAAGTTCACACTTTTTGAAGATAAAAAAAACACACAGCTTCCGTTTTTCAAAAGGAGAATTCTGTGTGGAGAAAACTCCGTTGATAGAGTTACACGAAAGGCTTTATTAATTAAATATAATGTGAAAGTCAAACCACTACAACTTCGTTTGTCGTGGGTAGGTTGTGAAGTCAGAAATTTTACTCAAAATTATAAAGCTTATTAGAAGTGTAGTTGTGTCACAGAATATGAAAGTGAAAGATAAATGAGAAATTAGCCGAAATGGTTTGGTCAAAGAACAAGAGCTATCACAATGCCCCTCGACAAGTATATTCATTTCAAGTTTAATAATTTGATTTTGATAGGATGTGAAAATGAGAGTTGAAGACTGTGATAAAACAGACAAAAGCTTTTATAACACTGCTTTTATGTTTTGCTTTAGAGTAACGGACTAAAGTAATGTAATAACTGACATCTCAAAGCTATTACTAAGAAAAAAGATGAAACTGTTTGACCGTGTATTGAATCCACTAGCAAGAGCAAATCAATTACCTCTCATCATTTTTATTCACTCTAATAACATTTTTCTTTTTATTCATCACATTACACACTTTGTTGTTTTCTTTTTGATTAAAATGGTAGTTTAAAGTCATGTGACTCTTTTCACAAGTTATAACGTGGTTTGAAATCTTAAGGTAGAATCCAACATCTGAAACTTGGTACTTAAATGATAAAAGAATAGTTTTTGTCCTATCTAAGTATGCTTCCCTTCGATCTTCGCATCCACGAGTCTCCGTTGTTTCTTGTAATTATAATAATGATAAAAATACTATTTCATTGCTTAATCAGCTCGTAACCACTGAACCTTCTAATCATCTCACTCGTGCTTGGTTATTAACATAACACATGTGAGTTGAGTGAGGTGTGATTTTCGGTGGCAACTTCAAAGAGACCAAAAGTCATTACTTAGAAGAATCACATAATTATAGTTTGTGGCTCTCAATCTCACACAAACTATATGCCCCGTTTGGACCTGTAAAGTGGAAAATGCCAAATCGAATTGGAAGTCATTATGATTGTCTGTCATGAAAACCCTCACAATGGGCCTTGGTTTTCTTTCACCTTGTACATAAAGTTTTGGTTGTTTGTAACAAAATTTATGTGTATTGAAAGCCACAAAGTGGAAGGCAGGTGTTTGAGAAGTACTCATCCAACCCAATCCTATTGCCCTTTGGCTTGCTTGTTTTCGAGGAATTATGTTTCCCCCCCTTACAATGGCAAAAAGTACAACCAGCCACCATGATTGTGAGGCCAATACCTAGGTAGCTTTTGAGTGAAGTTAATTATACCAACCCACCCATGCAGCCATCACAAGTCAACACAAAAGTTCAAAATAAGTCAACCCCACACAAAGGGATTACTCAAAAGGGAAAAGCCCTTCTAAGGTGAAAATTCTCAGTGAGTTTTGAGTGTGCTAAAGGGAGAGAACTTGTCGCCCAAGGGACAAAGGTCCTAAAATATGAAGGAAACAAAAAGATGTGGTTTTGCACCATGAGGACTCAATACAACGCTGACCCAATTAAGGGACCACATAAACGGGATAAATATACGATGTTCATAAGAAAATAGTATGTCTTTTCTACTACCAGGATACTCAAAAATGCTGTATAACTACACGTATACAACAATTGCTTTGTGGGCAAAATACGGATGTTTAAGAGGCTGGTGTATATAGGCAAGATATGAAGATCAGTGTACTCAGTATATAATTTAAAGAATGGCCAACAATTCATAAAACCAATTATTTTTATATTCAAACTAAAAGAAAGGGAAGCAATAATACATAAACATCCAGAAAATGTATAATCTTATTAAGTTACCAGTCATTGGAAGGTACAAATTCCCATTGTGAATCCTCACATCAAGGATCTTTTGTATGAATTGAATAAATGTAGTCTTCTCGCTTTCTATCTGGACTAGAATCCGTGTACTGGTTCCCACCAGTATCCAATTCAACTGTGGTAGCATCAAGTACTGTTTCCTTTCTATTTTCATTTACTAACTAGTACAGAGCACAATCCCAAATCATGTCACTTTTCCAGGAGAAAAAATAGTAGACATTACATATTAACCAACAAGGGGTATCAATATTTGGCAATCAAGTCAAAATAGAAGTAAGCTGATCAGCAACAAATAAATAGCTTCCTACAATCATGGATGACGCCAACCCAGCGCGAGCCATCCGCCAACCAATACCGTGGAACAAGACATTCCTGTCTGAAGGATGGATCCCAGTAATTCTTTCAAACTTGTTTCCTGGTCGCTTCCATTTCAAAATCTTTCTCTCCATTGAGATGTACTAAAAACATACAAAGTGTGAGTAGCTATCAGATTGATTGCAATTTGGAAACACATGAAATTACAGTATTTATTTTTTTGGAGTGAGATATTAATACTATTTAAGGTGTTGTATGACAACATATAGAATTAGCATATAGACTTTAAGCAAATAACAGTAGATAGACAAGTTGTTGTCACACTTGTTGATATATGAAGGCAATTTCCCAGACTAACCTGCTAGTAAGCCATGCTTAACGTAGTTAATCGGACATTATGCAATTTCTTTCTCTACTATTTATAGTCTCAAATTTTGACTTTACTATCTAGATATCAGTACTACACTTTTTGGTAGCAAGTATTGAAACACAAAAACTTTATGACTGCCAGGACATAATCCTATCACCCAAAACAAATATAATTAATGAACATGCTAATTTCTCGGACAATAGAAAAAAGGTTTTGACCTTGAACCTAATACGTCAGATTTTTTTCTTTCAGTGAAATCTGCAAATGGTATTCTTCTGGGTTGAAATGTAGAAATTAAACTTTAAGAAGTTACTGAGTTCATGTTTTGTTAACTTTTCTTTAGTTAAGTAGACTATGTCAGCCTCCTTGTCCTCTGTACTCTTTCTGCCCTCCAATTTTTTTTTTTTTGTCAGAAAAGAAAAGCAATTCTTAGCGAAAAGAATATGGCTGCAAAATACCAAAATCATTATATTCAAAATATTCAAGTACAACCTTTCCCTTTTTCTGAATCTAAGGCTTTATATGTAAGAGAAATATAAATAAGGCAGTAGTTCACACAGTTTCAAACTTTTCAGTAACAAGTAGTATCATTCATACCTTTGGAAGAACATTACATTGTGATCTACTTCTTGAAGTATCAAAACCATGAGAAGCAGCAGCAGCAACTGAAGCTGAGAATCCAGCAGTAAGACTAACAGTAAAAGGAGACAATGGACCAATGTCTTCATTAAACCTGAGTCGGGACAAGCACACTTAGACCAAAATAGAATAACTAAACTCACTTGTATTAAACTAATTAATCCAAAAGAACTAGTAGATGACAACAATATACAATTTAAGATTTGTTTAGACAAATTTCTCTGAAAAGACTTCTAGGAGGGAAAAATTATGAAGAAAAAATGTATCGAACTTCTCCATAAGTTAAAATCAGCATAAACTAATTCGTAGAAACTATCAAAAGAAATCACAGAAAATCTCACATGAAAACCTAATAAAACAAAAAGCTGTGGATGCATACTTGCCTAATTTGTTTTTCTGGCTTCATTTCATTGGAAGTGCAAATGCAGATGATTACATATCCACTTTAAAAAATCCACGCAGAAAATGAAAAATAAGAAACCTATAAACCTAATCAACAATAACCTACACATAGTTTACTGTCACAAAAACAAGCAATTGCTATTGCACATAAAGGTTATTACAAAACAATCTATGTAGAAGGACGTTAAAAAGTAGTAAATACAAATAAAAACGTTAAACATCGTTAGCTATATCTAGAATTTTTTTAACAAAGCTACCTTCCCTAAAAATACAACACTAACAATAGAAGGAAGAATGATTCAAAATAAATGTTCATTCAATTAATGAACAAGAGATGAACCTGGGTGGAGGATTCATTCCTACAGCCTTCCAATCTACCATAGCTTGGTGAAGCAATTGCCAGGTTGAAAAAAATACGCCCCCAAATACAGAATCTCGTGCAATTCCAGAACGAAGACCTCTCCATAAAGTGCTCCAGCCTTCCAAAGATATAATGTCAGATGGTCTCGTGACACTGGAAACTGCTGGTGGCTTCCCAGATCCTGACATTGTCCATGGATACTCTAGTAAAGCACTAGTCATGTTCGTATTTTTTGTTGTTAAGGTGGAGATAAGACGAGTATACAGGTCCAAGGACCTTTTGTCTGGATAACAACCATTAAGTAACCTTGCAATTAAAGGTTTCCGAGCCCCATTTTCCAGAGCAAAGTTGGGGCTCGGAACATATGAAGCAGAGGTAACCTGCTTGCGAAGCTTGATGAGTTCAAATGGAGAGCTTATGACAGTCTCAATGGCACCAGATGCCATGCCAGCCAAAAGTGCCTCGGAAGGAAACAAATAATTATCTTCCCGACCATCTGCCATGTGCAAAAATATATTTGTGAGCACCAAATCATGCTCCACCTAAGAAGAAATTCACTATAAATTGTACTTTACAGAGTACAACCTCTAAAACGTATTCTGATAATCAAAAAGAAAGACTTAATGAACTTTAAGTCAAGCAATCAAAAAGCCATCTCAAAATCAGACAATGCCAATCTACAGGCCTATAAAAACTTCAAAACTAACTATCTATTGATATAAAGAGAAACATGTCACAAGCATAAGCAATTAAAAGAAAGTAGTCCGACTCTATTTCATTGATATTTATGAGAAAATTGAAACAAAAAATACTAATCACACAAGAGAATTCAAAGAAAAACAAAAGGAGTTACCTTTATAAAAGGCAGTCAGAATTTCATAAACCCCAAATCGTGCTCCCAGACCAAAAATCCTTCCAACTGCCAACCAGCCAAAACCACTGTACAAACCTAACATGTCCAAAAACAACAAAACACCCGAATTACCATACTGTCTGTATAAAGTGATTGTGGATCAAGAAACCAACAGGAAACAGCAGTTAGCTTCACAAAACCTGTAACATGCGACCAAATCTGAAAATGCCAAAAACAAATGTAAAGTTTCCCATCAATCCTGAACTACACAGTAACCCATTTGCATCATCACCCAGCATTCTCATGTCTATTATGCATACACGCATTTAACGTTCTAATTCTCCTATAGCAGGTCATCATTCAGTATGTCCCAGGAAAAGGAATAGCATTACCTGCATTACCCGACAGAAAGACTACTCTCGACAAAGCCTGAGCAGCGTCCAATTGTTTACCAGTACTGGAACCAACCTTCGAATAAACAAGCTTGAATAAATTCACATGGGTAGGGCTTAAAAAGAAAGAGGGTTGCAGAAAAAGTGAGAACCTGAATAAGAACTTTCATAGTGTCGAGTGGATAAGTGAAGGCAGTGGCAAAAGCCACTGACCCAGCACCAGCTATACCATGGACAGCGATAGTTTGGTTCTGAGATAACTCCTTCATCTTAACATCTAAACTATGGAGGAAACGCAGAATTAGAGTGAATTTTTGAAGAGAAGAACCACGGCAAAGAGTTTTGGAACACGATGTTAAACCCTACGCATTCCACACTCTCACTTTCCTTCGTTTTTACCTTAAACTAAAAAGAATCTATTCTAGTTTATTATTAATTATCGATATAGTATAAAATAAGTTGGAAATAATTAAAGAATGTCTATTTTATGACTCTATATATTTTTTAAATATTTTAGAATTAAAAACTAAAAGAGTTTTAGAAAATAAAAAACTACCACGTTTTGCATCATATTCAAAAATTTTAATTTTGTAAAGTATTAATTATTCTAATCTTCGATAAATATTTAGTATATATTGAAATTAAATCTATAATATAGTTTTAAACACTTTCTAAAATTAAATTTTTGTAATATGAAAAAATATTTCGGTCAGAAAATACCAATGTTCATCCTAAAATCATGATATTTGTACACCTTTTTAGTTATATGGTCATTTACCACACGCAAAAATTTAATATTGTTTGTCCTACATGTTTGACGGGTGTATATTTTTTAGGATTTGGGGTAATTTTCTTTCTCTGATTTCTCCCTTAGGGCACCGAACCGAATTCTCATTTTTACCCAATCCTTTTGCTTCCATTTGAAGGTTATTTAGTCTTATCGGTAATTCAGCAATGCAAAGGTGATGTTGGCGAGAGTAGTGTGAGATTGTTTAATTATCATTTGACAACTTTTATAAGAGTGAAATATTCTAAATAAAAATTAATATTTGTATTTCGTAAAGAAAAAGAGAGTTGATATAAATGAGAAATACTATCAAATGGTAGTAAAAGGAAATACATTATCAGAATACCAATGTACTTTTTGAAATCCTCTCTCCATTAATTTGAAATAGTTTAAAATATAGGTTTTGGTTAGGTAATGTCGTTGTGTTGTTTTCCTTTTTATTTTTTTTCTCAGGTTTCCTTCTTCTTTTATGTTTTTCTTTGTTTGTTGTCAAATTGCTTGGTTGTGGAATTTTTTTATTCTTTTTTCTGAAGGGCATAATATTTGTTTTGTTTTGTAAAAGTTATTTTATTTAACAAAGAGTTGTTGATGGTTATGCTTCTTTTTCTTCTATTCGTCTTTCATAAGGTAAGGTTTTGTTTGTCAGATATTCTTCTTTTTCTTCTGCTTCTATTTTTTCGTTTTGTTTGTTGTTGTTTTCTTATTTTGGTACTTCACCTTTTTTTCTTCTCCTTTTTTCTTCTTACATTTTGGTTTGTTTGCCTTACTTAACTTTTTTTCTTCTTCTTTTTTCTCTTTACATTTTGGTATGTTTGTCGATTGTTTTAAATGTTGGTTAGTTGTTGTTTGTGCATTTCATTCCTCTTTTTCAGGATAGAGGAATGGATTCATTTACACTCTTATACTTTTATTGGTCATTTATTGTGTTTTGTAATGTTGTTGAATATTGAATATGGTTGTTTAGAACGGATAATAAGTTCGACCAAATTAAAGATGTTGATGGGAAAAGGGAGACACTTAAACTTTGGGTTAAAATCAATGAGTTTTTGTATGTTTAGAATAAGGATGGAAGCAAACATATGGAAATGATTCTTATGGATGATCAAATACGTATATATTTCCTATGGTCTTACCTTAGATGAAAGTCTTTTTTACTTCATGTTTATTAGTTTTGTGTACTTTAATGAAATTTCCATACAATTGTAGGGTGACCTTATATTGGCCATGGTTAGGAAAGAAGATCTAGTTGCGTGGGAAGATAGGTTGGTGGAGAATGAGACATATGTCATGCATAATTTTAAAATTCTGAAGAACCAAGGACATTATCATGTATATGACCATGCATTTAAGTTATTTTTATTTGTGCCACTATCGTTAAAGTACAACCACTTCCTTATATCATTTAATTTTAAAAGCATCAAGAAAATTAGGGATGGTGACTTTTATCCTAGTACCTTGATTGGATGTGCAATTTGTTTATTTGTGCTCTTTTTTTCATGTGTTATTATTGATGCTAATTGTTTGACTTATCCATTTAGATATAATGTTATTATTGGTTCTAATTGTTTGGCTTCCATTTAGATATAGTTGCCATTGTGCACAATGTGAAAACCAATGCAAATTCTATACATGTTTTTTATTTGTTTGATCTAAGTTGAGTAAGTTCATCTGTTTGAATTACATTATTTAATGGGTGTTTACTTAACTTAATATAGTTTAAATTGTAATATGTAGTGGTTGTACAATTGGCTGCACTTTATGAGATTTCTATGCAACAAAGTTTTTAAGCTATTGGATGGAACAAAAAGAAATTGGGGATTTTGTGATAATCTTGACACAAGCCAAAATCAAGTTTGCTTCTAGTATCAAACTAATTATGTATTTCTATATTGGTTTAAATCGCAACTAACTAAATTGTTTACTTTGTCAGGTGCATGGCCTGTGTCCATATTCAACTCTTGGCATGGTATGAAGTTGTTCATGGATCAAGATTTCCTATAAATAAAAGAAATGAAAGAGTTACTAAAGCAGTATATGTGTATTGCAATTTTGTTTTATTTATATGTTGTTTTATTGTAGATAGAGAGGTTATTGTTATTGTTTTACTATTCTCAACATTTGAATTGTAGAATACCTACAAATGAGTTGATTTGGAGTAAGGATCTGAGTTAACAAACGTCATCATCACAAACAAAGATTTATGTACAAAACAAATGTAAAGCATGTTTTTGAAATTTCAAAATGTTAAGGAGTAATAACTCCTTTATTCATGTAGGTTGTGTGTAATGTATTCTCAACTCTTTGTGAATTTCACTATTCAATATAACTATTTTTCATCACTGTTGTGTTCTATTATTGGTTTAACTGCATATTCTAAATTGATTGCATATGTGGGAGTACCTGCTGATTGAAAGATAATTTGGGAAACCTAATCAGGATAAAACAACTAATAGATTTCACATGTTAGACATAAATGTGAAATATTTAATCATTCGTAACATCAAAATCTTGATCATTAATGCAAACTTATAATAAAAATTACTAGACATATGTTTTTTATTATTCAAGTTTAGACTTATCATTAAGACATTACAACTTCTTACAGAAGATGTGAATGCTAGAGAAAGAATCAGAAGTATATTGTTTGGTGTTTTTGCTTTGAATTTAATCATGAAACCCAATCCCAGTGAAGCATTTATCATATATTGTTGCACACTATATGTTTAATAAAATACAAAAAGAGTTTTATAGGGTAGTAATTGTGAGAGAGAAGAGAATTGGAAGCGAAGGGAGTGTTGCATTTGTGCGTGAGATTCAAGCAGTGGTTTTCCATAAGTATTTTTCGTGTTGGTTGCTGAGAGGATTGAGTGTGGAAGATATTGTTGGAGTGCAAGAAAAAGCTAGGAGAGCTTTTGGGTTAGAGACACTAAATATTTGAATTTGGAGCAAGGATTCCAGGTAAGGGGAGTTGTTTGTATATGTTTTAAATTCGCACATGTTGTATTGGACCTTGCTTGAAATAATTGCATGAAAATTCTGTGTATTCACGCTGTTTTTCGAGGTTTATAGGTTTCTGCCCAGAAACTGTCCAACGGTAAAGCCCGAGCCACCAAGCAACACAACAAATTTTGACTATGTTCTTGGTTTTAGCATGAACCGCCTAGCAGCGATGAATATTTGTCAGGCGGCGCGACACTGTTTGCGTTGTTTTTGTTCATTTTTTGGTGTTCTGTGTGGGAGTTATTATGACTTTGGGAAAAATTAGGGGTATCAATCATATTGGATGATTTATTGTCGTGATATGAATGATAAGTGATTATGTGTTGACCCTTTTGGGAAAATTGTGAGTAACGAAGCATGGGTATACGCTAGAGGTTTTGAGAAGGGCGATTGGAATCCAATTCTAGAGAGTAAGGGTTGATGGACATAATAATGAAATTGGAGAGGGAGCTTTAATGTAGCGTATGCGATTTAGAGTATTGTGGTCCTTTTAGAAATTGGAAATATTTTGGGTTAGGGCCTTGGGTTACGCGCAGGCACAGAGATAGGAGGTTCTTTCTGGTTCTGATACACTGCCTTGTGGAACCCAGCTTACCGCTAGGTGACGACGAGGTGCAGGCCCATTTCAGCGAGATGGTGTAATTGGCAGCAAGGGAGAGACCTATGGAAGTGAGTGGTAATATAAACTAGATGATGAAAAGGGAAGGACCAAAACACATATAATAATTGAGAGTGGGAATAGTTAAGAAGTGTGATAGTACGACTATGTCCATGTGCAATTGTAGAAATATTAATGAAAGAGAGGGGGAATGATAATTCTAATCAAAAGCTTCGGTTCTGGAAGGCACAAGTTTTCTTGGATGTGTATGAATGGAACCTGAGAGGGTCATGCCTTAGTTGGTTAAGGTATAAATCATAGCTACGTAAACTTGATTGGTAGGAGTTTTAAAATGCAAGACTTGGATACATTTTTGGGTTTAACTAGAGACTAGTGGCCTTATATTGAAATATTGGATTAGTGGTAGCTTCTATAAGTGGGATTAAGGCATTATGCAATTTTAAAGGACTTAGTGAATTCATAGGCCTTGAATCAAGGAATTGACAATTATGGTTAATAAGCAATCGAACCTTGTGAGGACTGCAAATCTCCAAGAATTTAATCTTAGATGGTGCGTGTAATTCTGGACTTGTGGTAGTATCGTGGGTGGTAAGCCAACTAGCTTTGGGGTGCAAAAACCAGTAGGATTTTCGCTACTAGTATAACGCCTGGCGACATGGGTGTGTGCGCTAGGCGATAGGAGCACCAGGGGGTTATTGTCACGCGTGGCGCCTGGCGGCGGGGTGTGGTCCGCCAAGCGATAGACTTCAAACAGAGGGTTTGCAATGACTTGGCGCCTAGCGGTAGAGGCGTTCTGCCAGGCGGTTTGGGTAGATTTCGCCTGGCGGCGCTAGGCGATAATGTTGTTGTCGATGGCCAGTGTGTGTTGTTCTATGCAATGATGCTTTACTTGGATCCGGAGATGCTGTGTCATGAGCGGGTAGGTTCATGGATGGTGGTGAACATGTGATGATATGAGCGGGAGATTCATATCCAGTTACTCAAATGTGGGGATACGAGCGAGGTAGGTTCGTATGTTTTGTGCTCACACTTGAGAGGTGTTGTGTGCGGGAAGGTACGTAGTTGGTGGATCACATGTGTTGGACTACGGGCGGGTAGGTCCGTAGAGCAGGACTACGAGCGGGGAGGTTCGTAGAGTATGACTACGCGCGAGGAGGTTCATAGAGGCAAGACCACAAGCGGGCAGGTTCGTGTGAGCATCATAAACCCTGAATCCGAGGCTAACTATTTGTGTATTGTAAAGGTTGAAAAACCTTGGGGATAAGGTCTTGGCCAAGAACTAATTAGAATGAATAAGATGTGTGTCTTATTATATAGATTATGTTATTTTATATGTCATTTCTAATTTTATCAGCTTACCATTTCTGTTTGTGATTGGCGATGATCGTGTGATTCATTACACGAGAGTAGATGATGATACAGGTGATACTGTAGATGCACAGACGACGGAGTGAGGGTTAGCTGGGATTAGAGCTAGGGATTTTACTAGGTTTTCATTTATGTTATTGGAATTTTGAATTTTGTAATGACATTATGTTTTAATTTCATTTAAATATTGGCGCCTTGGATATTATTTTAAATTTTTCCGCGTTTGAGAATAATAATATTGTGACTTTTGAATTTCAACTATTTACTTATTTATTTAATTAAGTAATATTTCTTAGGGATGTTACACATTTCACTTTATTACTTGTGTGATTTGATACACTTGTCAATCACGTAACAAATTTTAAACAGATCCTTCTAGTAATTCCACGAGAAACCCGATCAAATTTTAGATAGATCATAAATGTTTTATATCTATGTGATCATTGTCAAATACTATAACTTTAACAAAAACGCATGTATGTATCACAAAGTCATTCGAAAAACAACAAAGCAAGAGAAATCAAACAATTCTTTGAATGGATAATTAAACTCAAAGATGAAAATTATCCGGACCTAATGATGGTTTAATAGAAATTTAGATTCCATCAGAATTTTTAATTTTGGACTTTAATGATCCGATTGAAGCTATTGTTTACAACATATACCTAGACCTCATATGCAACTACTATGATTATCAATAATCAGGATGAATACTTTTCCTTTGTACCAAAACACCCAAACTTCACAATACAAATTATCCACCCAAACCACACCAACACTAACAAAATAAACGAAAGCTAATCCATTCATCCACCAATGCACATCATGATTCCAACATACAAATATCTAGAGTAATTATCTTTCATATAGATACCAACACAGTATTCACATTTATAATATTCGAGCACCGATATTTAGCTTCTACCATTATTGTGGATCCTAATAACCATCACACATCTACACATGGGCTTTGCTAAGTTCACCACACGAATTTTCTTATTGCAACCCCTGATCCATAATGTTGAAAATATTATCTCTATTTATAATTCATAATACTAATACGAAATTCCAAAAGAGTTTTCCATAACCTCAAACACTAACTAATTATTACCATACCATTAACTAATTATTACCATACTATAAAAGAGTCTTCGAATATTTATTTCGTAAATCAATTAGCAACACTATATTGTAATGTCAATTTCATCTATTATATTTAAAATTGAAAACATTATCATATATATTAGAATTACTTCTTCATTATTTTAATAATAATATTTATAAGAGGCTTATTTCAAATACCGAACAATCAATCACTTTATTATTTATTATTTATTATCATCCACTATCATTATATAATAATTTTACCATTTTATTATTATTCTTTTTTACAAAAATGAAAACTCTTATTAAGAAAAAAATAAATAAATAGACAAACCGTGCGTCCCACGGGTCATCGACCAGTAACAATCTAAAATTTAATCCTCTAAAATTCTGATGGAAATTTTTTTCCTCTTTCAACCCATAAAACATAATACTTCTAAATTATTCCTTATTAAAATTATAATACAAAAAAGTAAAAATTACTGTTGCAGTCTTTTTTTTTTCAATGAATTTCAACCCAAAACTATTTCTGAATTCAGAATTATGATCTGTAATACGCATTTGAAAAAAAAAATTTAAATATTTTTTTTTTTGGAAAATCTTTCTTAAATATACATTCTAAAATGTATTTTTTAAATATATATAGTAGAATCATATTTCAGAACATGTTTCCAAATGTAAAAATACTTTCCGAAATATATTTAAAAAATTACATTCTAAATGTATACATTTTGAAATATATTAATATTATATTTTAAAATATGTATTCTGAATTTTTTTTCTACATTTCTGAAATATATATTACAGAATGTGTTAAAAAAAAAGGAATAATTCAGAAGGCATTACCTTTTGATTATGCACCAGCGACAGTTCTTTGAAGTTGGCTTCTGATGGAGGAGGAATAGGGAGCTCCATTCCTTATCTTTCATCACGCATCGCCAAAACATAGGTTTAGGTATTTAATTTTACTGAGGGATAAAATTGGATTATAAGATTTAATGAGATGCACTAAGAAAGAAGGGAAGTGCAGAAAGAAATTCCCAATACGTAGGAAGGAAGAATATTTTTTGGGCCACGAAACTCGACCCAGACATTACCTTATGGGCTTAGTTTCTTGGTACTAGAAAGCCCAACTCCGAGAAGAGAAAAAGATGAGAAAGAACACTAAACCAACCCTAATTTGCAGAAGCCATTAAACCCTACTCCGCTGCTTCCGCTTTCCTTCACCAATCTCTGCAACAATGGTAAGCTTTTCTTCTTCTTCCTCCTTAAGCTCCCATCGATCTCGTTTTGCAGTGACTAATTTTTTGTAACTGTTTTTGGAAGGTGAACGTTCCGAAGACCAAGAAAACCTACTGCAAGAGCAAGGAGTGCAGGAAGCACACTCTCCACAAGGTCACCCAATACAAGAAGGGTAAGGACAGCATCGCCGCTCAGGGAAAACGCCGTTATGACCGTAAACAGTCCGGTTACGGTGGACAGACCAAGCCCGTTTTCCACAAAAAGGTACCTCCCTAACCCTAGAAGACAATACCGTTCACTCCAAGCGCTGTTTATCCTTTTTGTCACTAAATTCACGTTTTTCATAACTAATTCACGTTTTTTATAATTAATTAGGCAAAAACCACCAAGAAAATCGTGCTGAGGCTCCAGTGCCAGGGATGCAAACATGTCTCCCAACATCCAATCAAGGTAATTGTAATCTCTTCCTGTCGTATTTTTTTGTATTGTCGTATTGTTGTTTTGAACTCGTTGCTCTAATTTTTTGCATTGTTTCTAATCTGCAGAGGTGCAAGCACTTCGAAATCGGCGGCGACAAAAAGGGAAAGGGAACCTCTCTGTTTTAGTTGGAATTTGCTATTTCACACACTCATTTTTATTTTTATTTTTTGTTGTTTGCCGTCTTTGGCATTTTAATTTTGGAGTAATACCTTGTGTTTGAGGATATTATTTAGTTTTGTTTGAGAACTGTTATAGTATCAATGACTAGTTTTTTGCATTCCTTGAATCTGAACTGTGTCTATTTCGTATAGTTTGGCTTCATCTATCTATATTCTTAGTGCATTACTGAATCGCTCTTTGGCTTACTTTGTTTGGGAGCAATGCAGTTGTGGGTTTTAAAATTCAGTTGTTTATTTTTTGTTACGAAGAAGTTATGGATTTGCTATGGCTCTTGAATTTAGGAAATTAGTTAATTGTCGAATTTGGATTGTGTTGTGAAGTTGTTATGGATTAGCCATGGCACTTGAATTTAGGAATGAGTTAATTGTCGAGTTTTGAATGTAGTTCCGTATTTTTGTAATCTAGTAAATTTGGTATATTCACTATTTGACAATGGTAGGACAAATCATATTAGGAACTGTGGTTCACGATACAATAGGCATGAATTGTATTTCGAATCGGGAATCGTGGCTTGAATTACAAACTCCATGGATTTGGGTTTCCGTTCGTTTTGTCCAAGTTGATTTGTAAAATCCCTAATTTCTTTTGGTTTATTGATCTTAATCTTTCTCTCATTCAATGGAGTCAATGAACAAGAATAAAGTGCCTACAGAAGTCAGTGCAGTTAGAGGGAGAAAAACGTGCTGGTATGGAGGCATTACTGGTATTCACTCAGTACCATACTAAGTAATAATAGAACATTTATATTTAAGGTAAAAAAAAATGTAGTAAATCAATTTAATAAGTACATTTTGCATATTTATATAACTTATACCTTTAGGTATATGTTTAATATTTTTAATGTTTATGAATCATTTTCATTATATGAAATGATTCAAAAATGCAAAATTTAAGTTCTTCAATAAATAATTGTTTATCTTGATTCAATTACCATGGAACAAATCATTGGGGAAATAAAGTACACTGGGAACAAAATGTAGTAATGAATATATGAGATATTATTTGTGGGTTTACATTACACTTTTGGGAGTGGTCAGCAGACACAAGGAGCTCAGACACAAGTATTTCTACTGGGGTCAAGTGCAACTGCAAACTAATGGAAAAGTTGTCCTAATTAATAATAATAATGTCCATAGTTTTGTTGATACTGAGGCATTTGATAAGTATTGTTAGGTTGTATTGTAAATGCAGCATTTCCGTGCATGCTATTTGTATATTGTTGCCACATCACCTGTTCCTCCATTAACAGTTTCTGTCTTCTCTCTATCTCTGACATTTGAACGTAAGCTGGAGGTGCCACTGCCAATGAGGCTGCGAAGGGATCTAAACTAGCACTGCCTCCTGATGTTTGTGGTGCAGGTAATGCAAGCATTGCAGGCCCTCCTCTAAACCCTAGAGCCATACTGCTAGCACTGCCATAAGTTTGTCCCTGCATAGCTGCATTTGTTGCTGCTTGTCTATACATACTATCCAACAAAAGTGTGTCAAATCCACCTCCTAATGATGGCTTTCGGTTTGATAAGTTGCTGGGTGATTGGACTAATGCTGTTTCCCAATCTACTGCATCATCAAATGCATGCCAAGGAAGCGCTTGCGTTGCACTTGATTCTGCTACTGCACCATCAAATAATGCCAAGGCTAGCTTGTCTCCATGTTCTTCACTTGTCACCATGTCATCTCCAAAATCCAATAGATCACGCTCTGTTTGCACTATTTTTTCCTCTCTGGCTTCTTCCTTCCTCTCTTCCTTTACAACATCTTCTGCTGCTTCTTGGCATAAATGTTCTGGCGCTGGCAGTGCCTTGATTTCATTCTTCTCCTCCTCTGCCTTTGCTTCTGCTTCTTCTTCTTCGCTGTTTTCTTCTTGGGTTTGGTTTTTCTTGTTTTGTGCTTTGTCTCTGATGTACTGATCCATGATCTCTAGCTTCTTTGTTGTAACCCTCTCAATGTCGGGGTACTCAGTAGAGCGAGCAATTCCAATATTCTTGGACCAGCTGTAGAATAAATCTAGCTCATCATATTGTTTCCCAACGCGACAAAAAATGTCATACACCCTAATGCACTCTGGTATCTCCATGCCAACGAAACGATCAATGAAGATAGTCAATATTTCTGTGATGTTGTTATATATTTGGAAACTCTCCTTCACAATGGGGTAGAGAGCCACCGTCACAAGTCGATGCGTCTTTGCTTTCCCTGTTAGTTAGTTCAAAACAGTAATCAAGATGCAAATCTTTTATAATCATAGAATTCTTATAAGATGCATGTAAATTCCTAATTGCGATGAAATTTAATAGTTCTAATAGTAATAAACCTGTGGGACGACAAGCTATGAAGCGCTCAAGCACCAATTGCAAGTGTTGCATTTTGGAAAACAGATTGCTAGTTTTCAATTCAGAAATTGGGGTGGCTTTGACCATTTCTCTTTCGCTGTCTCTTTCTCTAGAATGTCTACCATTTTCACTTTCTCTCTCCATGGTTTCGTCTTCTTCCTCATCAGAAGCAAACCTGCTTCGCTTTCCACGTTTGCTTTGCATCCTATACTCGAGTCTTTCATCTAGATATAATGCATAGGTGCGTAGAAATGCAGAGAATTCCCATGAATTATACTTTGAGTTGTCCCTGAAATCAGACATGTTGAGGAAGCGAGTCCCGCGACGAGTTGCAAAGAATATTTCTTGTTCATACGCAGGATCACCCTCCGACAGCAACCTTTGAATCAAAATGAGTGTTTTTAAAGCCACTGTCCAACTACTGGTCCTGCTGAGACGCCTTGAGAGGATGTTTACACATGCACTGATGAATGTCCGAGAGTAACATGTTAAGCTCAGAATCTCCCTCATGTGCTTCTCTTCAGCTGGGTATTCATCATGCTTCGTTGCTTTTACAATTGCCACGTGAAGATCAGCAAGTGAGGTGCTATTTCCCACCTTCGCTAGGCCTATGCTCGTTTGATCCTTCACTGCTCCAATGGCTCTTCTTAATGACCCTGGAGCCATCGATTTTTACCTTTTCCAATTGCCTCCGAATCACACTATTAAATCTTCTACTTTTCCACCTCTCAATTTCCTTAATTTTCCCTTCAAAGAACGTGTCCCCTCCTGCAATTTACAAAATCAAACCTTGTTCACAGGGCCTGCATGCATAAGTTTATATCCATGGAGATGCATTTGAAATTCAATCTAAAGGCTGGCTTGCCTTTTTGAAAAATTTCTAAACAGAGAAAAGGATACAAGGGTGATGCAAAAGAAAAAAAAAAAAACAGAAAGAGAATGCTACCTGAAGAACACAGGAGGGGCAACAATTACGATGAAAGTGTTTGTTTGTAATGTCTTAAACCCAGAATGATTAAAAAGTAAGAAGAAAAATATTTGTTTGACGTTTAGAAGGAAAAGGAAGAATAGGGTATACAGAAGGATACATAGTTGATTCTATAGTCCTCTCTTTTCCCTATTCTTCCCTTCCCTCTGTTGTTTCTTCTCTGCGTGAAGGTAATGATCAGGCTCAAATGGCCAAGCTTAGCCCATTTTTGTAGCATGAAAACGTGGTAGCAGAATGAGTTGTCATGACATGTATGCTAGCTTGCTTTTTCTCTTTCATGGCTGATATTTTTCGCACAATCTAATTTTAGTTTTTAAATAAAGCAAATTTTAACTTTTTATTTATTTATTTTCTTTATCTCTAATACTCTCAAATTTTCATTTTTGTTTCTTTATTGAAGGGTTTGCGATGAATTTAGAATACGAATTATTTCAAAATTAAAGAAGCAGAGAAAACTAGAGGATCACAATCATACACAATTAAAGCTAAAGAGGTTAGTCAAAGATGTAATTAGGTAAGTATTCTTATATCTCCAATGATCTTCTTTAACAAAACACACATATGGATTAACTCTAAAGAGACCATGTTTATCAATTTTAACAAATTATGTAATATTTTCCATTTTAAATTATGTTATTATAAACCAGTTTATTATAGAATCAAATGAAAAAAAAAATGTCACAAAATGAATTTATCTTTTTTCTATTCTATTCCATATTTTAGTACTTTTTTGAGAAATTTTTGGATCTTCACAAACATAACCCTTCTTGTACACAATCAATGGGTGAAAGATTTTGCCTTTGGTTCTTAACACCTCTAAAATACATTCTAATTGCTAAATGGTACACATACCATTTCTCTTGCATCCCCTTGGTTCTTCTCCACCACCAATGACTTCAAAATCTATGGGCTGTAGGATAATTTTGGTCCTATATTTTGTAAAATTTATAATTTCTGTTTTAGTTTTTTCTATAATTTTGTAATTATCTGCAATTTTCATTCCTTTTTTTTTATCCTTTAATCTTTTAACTTTTAATATTTTGTAACTTTGCTTAATTTACAAGTTTGATAATATATTGAGTCATTATTAAATAGTATTTAGTAACAAGTTTCTAAAGTTGTTATTATGCATTTTTCTTCAATCTCACTTTATCAATTCCGATTTTATTGATAAATGAATTGAAAATGAAAAAGTTACAAATATACGTGTCAGAATTTGTTTTTAGGCTATAAACTAAGTACGTGATGATAATTCTCCGGTATGATTACATTTAGTTTATGCTTAAATCTGAATTTAGTTAATGTTTTGTGTATAGTAGTAGTGTATGTATTTGAATTAGTAATGAGAGCTTTAAGTTGTGAAACTTTTCATATCTCTCATTCAATACTTTTGAATCCTACAAATTCAATCTTTTCTTCCTTCTTTTAAGATAAACAATTTTCAAAACCTACCCAATTATTTTGAAAATTTGCAAAGATATTCCTCTGTGAGTCATTTGAGAATCTTGAAAAATGAAAGAAGAATGTAGCATTGTCCTCCCATTCCAGCGCCCACATCTGACTTCACTTATATGTTATGAAGTTCGACACGCCATACTATGTTAGACATATATTGGACACTGACACATATATATACTCGTACGACACATGTGTTAGTAAAGTGTTCAATTTGAAAGACATTTTTTTATCTTTAACATGATTTTGACATAACTCTAACACAATGTTAATAATCACAAATTCAATGATTTTATAAAAAAATTCATAAACTTGTAAACTTATCACATAAGTTTCTATTATGATTATAAAAATGAGGAAAACAATCTTATATGATCACTATTTTTCCCTTTTTTAGATATTAGATAGATAAATTAGATCCATTTTTGTATTAGTTGACAATATGTTAGTTAAAAGTTTGAAACTTTCGTGTCTTATGTTTTTTCAATTTAGGTGTATCTCCGTATCCGTATCCATGTCGTGTCTGAGTGCGTATCCACATCTGGGCCTCATAAATGTGATTCTCTCCTCTCTTCTTACTCGTCCTCACAATAGTTCTTTCATATAATCATGATTATGGCTTTTTATTCCTGCACTGCCACGATTCTTACATGCACCCCAATACTAATAGTAAAATACTAAAATAACCTTTTCTTTTTTGCATTTTCTTAGTTGTCACTACCATTATAGTTATTGATGCACCTTTAACTAGATTTATCAATTTGGTTCTATTCATAAGGTTATGTCCTAACTCTTGTAGGTCGAGGTTAAAAATTTCCATAGAAGAAAAAGTTCACATAATCAAAATGTAGAAATGCTTCATAAGTCAAAGCCAATGTATAGGCTAGTCTATTCGAGTGGGTTCCAACTAAAAATGGATAGGTTGGGTGAGGCTCAAGTCAAGTAGGTTGTTTGGGTTGGGCATAAGTTAGGCTGAGTTCAGGTCAAGTCAAGATTGATAAGATTCACATCATGTTGAGTTCAATTGAGCTCATATTGGAAAGAGTCAAGTCAGAATCATATCAATCCAAGTCGAGTTCATGTTGAGTTCAATTGAGCTCATATTGGAAAGAGTCAGACTCATATCAATCCAAGTCGAGTTGCATTCATATCATGTCAAATTGAGTTAGACCCACAAAGGGTCAAGTTGAATCAAACTTACTTACGGTCAATTCGAGTTGGTTGCACCACGAGTTGAGGTAAGTCAAACTCATCTCAATATGACTTGAGTAAGGCTCACTCGGGTTGCATCAGGTCAAGTCAAGTCAGAAAAATATCAGACCTAGGTGAGTTGGTTCCATATAAGGCCAAGTAGAGTAGGGCTCATGTTACACTAAGTTTACTTAGGCCAACATTGAATCAATGTCAAGTTTAAAAAGGCTACCTTGAGTAGAGTAATTTTGGGCTCACCTCAAGTTGAGTTGAGTCAAGACTCCAACCGAGTTGATCTGGGCCCAACTCAGACTTACTTGAGTTTTAGACTTAATTGATTTTTCCAACCTTAACTTTTGTACCAGACATTACCTCAAGGTTGATGGAGGCTTAGTAACACCTAAAGGTTTAAATAGAACAAACAAAACCTTATAGGTACAAAACTTAATAAAAAAATTTTGAAAAAATATACTTGTTGTTGCCCAGGATCAAACTGGGGACCTTTAGTGTGTAAGACTAAAGTGATAATCACTGCACCATAACAACTTATGCTTCTTTGTTCAACTTTTGATTGATTTTTCCAACCTTAACCTTTGTACTAGACATTACCTTAATGTTGATGGAGGCTCAGTAACACCTAAAGGTTTAAATAGAACAAACACAACTTTATATAATAAAAAGATTTTGAAAAAATTTACTTATTGTTGCCCAAGTTTGAACTGGGGACCTTTAGTGTGTAAAACTAACGTGATAACCACTACACCACAACAACTTATGCATTTTTGTTCAACTTTTGATTGATTTTTCAAACCTTGACCTTTGTATTAGACATTACGTCAATCTTGATGAAGGCTTAGTAAGACCTAAAGGTTTAAATAGAACAAACACAACCTTATAGAACCAAAACTTAATAAAATTTTTGAAAAAATATACTTGTTGTTGCCCAAGATCGAAATGGGAACCTCTAGTGTGTAAGACTAATGTGATAACCACTACACCACAACAACTTATGCTTCACACAACCTTATAGGTCGAAAACTTAATAAAACAATTTACTTGTTGTTGCCCAGGATCGAACTGGGGACCTTTAGTGTGTAAGACTAACGTGATAACCACTACACCACAACAACTTATGCTTTTTTATTCAACTTTTGATTAATTTTTCCAACCTTAACATTTGTACCAGACATTACATTAAGGTTGATGGAGGCTTAGTAACACCTAAAAGTTTAAATAGAAGAAACAAAACCTTATAGGTCCAAAAGTTAATAAAAAGATTTTGAAAAAATATACATGTTGTTGCCCAGGATCGAACTAGGGACCTTTAGTGTGTAAGATGTGACGCCCCGACTACTATACTAAATAATTATTATTTGATAAAAAAATATGGAATCAAATTTTTTTTTCCATACGATTATCCTTGAGAGAACATTAATAATAACATAACTTCATATATAGT
>Ga0099822_1000927_pt1 | contig 31549 bp, 9 predicted proteins | sample CowpeawhiteBW_FD_76839 | JGI IMG/M metagenome (GOLD analysis project Ga0099822, IMG submission 76839) | Root nodule microbial communities of legume samples collected from California USA - Cow pea white BW | ecosystem: Host-associated > Plants > Roots > Nodule | place: USA: California | collected... | reverse complement strand
TTTATTTATTTCTTTTTTTTTTTTTTTTTTTAAAAAATTCTTTTTTTTTTTTTTTTTTTTATTTTAATTTTAAGTTTTTTTTTTTTTTTTTCAATATTGTCTTTCACCTTTATATGACACTTCTTGATATCCCTTCTTTAAGAAATAAAGAAGTTGTATCCGAAAGTGGAAGCAAATTAAGAGGAATGGAGGGGTTAAAACCATAAACAACCTCAAAATGAGAAAGATTATTACTCTTATCAACTACATTATAAATATGTTCTATTTGAGAAATACATTGATTCCAAGACTTCTTATTGCCTTTTAAAATTACCCTCACTAATGTAGGTAGGAACAAATTTACTACTTCAGTTAGTCCATTAGTTTGAGTGTGAGAAGTTATAAAGAATAATAATTTAGTTCCAATTCTTTGCTAAAGAGTTCTTTAGAAATGACTTAAATCCTATCATCCTTATTAGACATTATAGTCTTATGTACACCATGCAATATGACAACCTTTCTAAATAATAGTCTTGAGATATAGCTAGCTTCATCCACTTATGGCATGGCTTGCAATGACCAATTTTTTTTTAAATAGTCCACTATCACAAAGATATAACCAAAGTCCCTTTGGGTTCTTGGGAGACCAAGCACAACATACTAGGCTTATTGTATCCTTTATGTTTTTGCATATTGAGATCATGTAGAACTCATCAGGAGTGAGAGCTGAAGCGATGATGTTCCTTGCCTTTACATTATACTGGGTTGTTCTGGTTTCCTTAATTGTTCATAAAAAGAAATATTTTCTTCCTACACATTGTTAGTGGACATATTCATAGGAATAAGGGGACCTTTTACCACACATTCCTCTATCAACGGACTCAAGAAAGATTGACGTTTTTATTTTCCAAAAAGGATAGTTTTGATCACAAAAATGAGAGGATGCTTGTTTATAGCAACAACTTCAACAAATGTTTGATTTTCAAATCCATTTTGAAATAAGGATCTTTCCTTTTCAAAATCCAACTCTGAGGCCATTTCTTAAAAAGATAAGAATGGCTTTGTTAAACCAAGAGAGAGGATTTAAAACATTTCCCAAAAATTACTTGTTTCTTTTAAATCCTTTTTAACTTGAAATTCAGAATGCAATTATCTTTAAAATCTAATTGATACACGGATTAGTAAAGAAATAGAAAGGGAGATATTGAGAAAGATAAACAAAATTTTCTATTGGTTTGGCTCAACTAATCCTATGCCCGGCTCTCATTTTTTCTCCCTTGAAAACCTAGTTCTACAATTGACAAAAATGTTTGTACAAAGCTAACAAACAATTACAAACAAACTAGAGGATATCAACCTTAACCAACTCTAAATAGCAAAGAGCATATATTCTCTATCTACTAGTCTTGAACCACTTCAAGAGGATCTTAGCCTTATCCCTTCTTTGACTATCTAAAATAATGTTTTTCTTAATAACTGTATACAATATCCCAAAAACACCATTGGAACACCTAACAACACAACAATTCAAACGACAAGTCTAAAACACACTATAGAAACACAAATGAAAAGACTTTACCACAATAGAAGCAACACTAGGTCTATTTGAAATCAACACAACCTTTGTTTACTTTGAAAGATTTGAAAGCACTTGAAAATTGTTTATATAGTTCATATAACTTCAGGGTGATTTTCTTTATATGATTGCAAAAGTTGCCTAAAAACGAATCTATATTTATAGAGTTTTTTAACCATTGATTTTGAAACACTTTCTAATGCATTTTATCGGTTAAACAAACTCTTAATCGATTATTCTAACAAAATTTTGAAAACACTTTGCAATAGCTCTCTAAGATAATTGAAAATCATTATTTTTAATTGATTATGCATGCTCTTCATTAATTGTTCAACAATAATTTAATCAATTATGAAAACACCTAGTCAATTATTTTTGTTGAGCGCTTGAAAAACACTTAGAGCTTATATAGCTTTATGTTTTAATTGGTTATTTAAGTAATTGATTATTTTTGTTTCTAAACATCTAAAGAATATTTCAAACAATTAAAATTTAATTTGATAAATTAATTATTCTTAAAATCCTTTAAAAAATATTTATGCTTAAGTTTACCTTTTGGCAAAACATTTTCTTTTTTAAAATTAGATTTGTGCTGATCTTGAAAATATCAGTGATCTTGAAAATATCAGTGAATACCTTATGTGAAAGACACAGACATAAGAAGAAAAAAGACTCTAAAACTTGAGTTTTCATCATTAACATCTGCAAACATTATTAAAACATCTACATTTTCTCTTGGGTATTGGATGTTTTCTTCGAGATCAAAAGCTATGGCAATCCTAAAGGAATTCCAACAAAAATGACAAGCAAAAATTAAAGGCAAATACAAAAACAAAATAAAAGTGCAAGTTGAATCAAAGACCAATTAAAACACAAATTATAGTTTTCAAATTTTAACCAAACAAATTTTACACCTTAAGATGTTCACACACACAAGTCAAGTCACAAGACTAACACATGTAAACAAGTTTACATAATTTAATTGGATGTTTTCTTTTTTTTTTTGCTTTTCACTATTTCATGTCTCAATACTTTAGTTTTTCTCTCTTTTCTTTGATTTTTTTGCCTTTCTTTTATGTTAGAATGTGTTTCTTTTCTTCTCAAATTCAATTCAAGAAGCAACTTAAATGTTTCTATATAGTTCAATTCCAAAGATTAATAAGTAATTGTGTTAAATTAACAAGCAAAGAAAATGTGTAAAGTACCATTTAATAGAAAACACTATTAAATAAAACATCACATAGTTTATATAAATGAGCAATGAGAAAGAGTATAATAGAATAACTATTACAGCCATCCACATATGCATCAAAGAGTTTTTCAAAAGGATACTAAAATAGAGAACTAACTAAGAACATAAGAAAAAGTCCTTCTAAGACATCCTATCTAAATGACAACTTCTCCATCCACCTGATCAGGATCAACAAGTGTCTCCTCATCTGCTTACACCAATTTTGGCGACCATATTGCAAAAGAAAAGACAAACAAGAAGACAAAAGCACAAGGAAGGGTAAGTTGATGAAATTAAATTAACAAATAACAATCAAGTCATGCTAACACAAGCAACATGTAATACCAAGCAATATTAGATACTCTAAGTCAATTATCCAGATACAAGTAATGAAATTGGATTCACTGGAAACTTGCACTTCTGGTGGCTTCTACTGTTTTATAGACCCATTGCCAATGAGTTTCACTCTACAACACACAAGGTTAATCCATGATCATCTAAGGCCATTATCCTACCTTAGAGTAAGACCTCCTACTACTCTCACCATATGAACTATTCTACTCTACATGAGTTTGAATGATCATTAGAGTGTCAAGATGTAACCTTACTTGAATCCATAGATCATTACATACACTACATTACATCAAAAAGAATTTCTCCATGAAATCACCTTATCTTCCACATTTTATTTCAAAATCAATCATATCTCATACCAACACATCAAGGCAAGTCTCACACGTCATATTTCATAATTTCATGTAACAAGCACTCTGAAACATCAATGTTCAAGAACAACTAGTAAGATTTCATGAAACATAAAGAAAAACATAAATTCCACACATAATAGAGAGGACACGAGAGTTCATATTAAATGTGAAGAAAGCAACAGAAGATTCCCCAAGTAACTTGTGGATTTTTTCACAACATGTGAATTTGATTCTAGGATGTAGAATTCACATCAACGAGTTCCATAGGTGATATATAGATTTTTCCACAACTTGTGGATTTGGCTCCGGGGATGTAGAATTCACATCAATGAATTTCACAAGAGACTTGTGGATTTTTCCACAACTTGTGGATTTTCCTCTTTTGATAGAAATGAGATTTTCAAACAAGCCATCATAATTCAATTAAAACAGTTCATACAAATTCCAACCCATGCAAAAATCACACCCAAAACTTTCAACCCTCTTTAATCCAACACCTTTGCAATACAACACATAAAGCATCACTAAAAGGTAATTTATTTCTATGTATGCCTACGTCTACGACTACACTAGAAAGTAATTTATTTTTGTGTGTATATCAAGCATTACATAGGGTTGCTTATATAGCAAAATAAAGAACCACATCTCACAATAATAAACGATGTAGGACTAAATCAAGCCATAATACTAACAGTTCTCCCACTTGGAATTTGATTTATATTACCACCTAGTGTAATGCCTTCACCATCAATTTTCTTGAGGGCCAGTTGAGTTAATACAAAGTCTTAACTTAGTTGTTGTGACAGTCTTGGTCAACGTATAAGTTGAATTCTCTACAACCAAACAAGTCCCCATCCTTTATCAGGCTTTTGATAAATTGATACTTCAATTCAATATGCTTTCATGTGGAATGAAGAATTGGATTTATAGAAAGACATATAGCACTCTGAATGTCATTAAACAACGGAGAGTCGTCTTGTTATTTTCCTAACTATTTTAAAAGGTTTTTCAACCATATCATCTCCTTCGATGCTTTTGAGATAGCTACACACTCAGCTTTAATGGTTGAAAGGGAGACTTTTCCTTGAAGTTTACACTTCCAGTTGATAGTTTTACCATCCAACATAAAAATGTAACCTGTTGTGCTCTTTCTACGATCCAAATCACCTTCCAAGTCTGCATCAGAAAACCCTTGTAAAGTGATATTACTTCTTTTAAAAGAAAAATGCATCTTTGAAGTGCCCTTCAAATATCTCAATATCCACTTCACACCTTCACAATGCTTTTTTCCGAGATTTGATTGAAACCTACTTACAACTCCTACTACATGTGCGATGTCAAGTCTAATGCAAATCATAGCATACATCAAGCTCCCTACTATTGATGCATATGACACTTTAGACATGTGTCTTTCTTCTTCATTTGTTTGAGAAGATTGCCTTTTTGAAAACTTTGAGTGAGTTCCTAAAGGTGTCTTCTTGGTTTTAGCATTTCAACCATTAATTTGTTAAGCAATTTTTCTATATATTTTTTCCTGAGATAAGTTCAGAATACATTCTTATCTATCCTTGGAGATTCTCATACCAAAAATTTGTTTGGCTAGATCAAGATCCTTTATTTCAAAATTTTCTAACAATTGGTATCAAGAGTCAATTTCTTAGTATGCTTTGTGGTTGTAGCTTTGTCTGATCAACCACATTAGAAAATATTTGGCTTTTTTTCTTGGAAATCTTAGTCTATAGAAGTATTGGGAGCTTTCTTCAAAAGTAATGACATTGGAAGAAGGGAAGGTGAGGACTACTTGTATCAGAAGATGCGGATAGAGGACTACCTGTATCAGAAGATGTAGATAGAAGACTACCTATATCAAAAGAAGTTGTATCAACAATTAACAAGGCAGAAGCCAAACAACATGGAGCGGTCATAATGGGAGTTGTTAGACCGACATGCACTCGGTGTGATCTAGCTTACATTAGCCAAGAATGTTGCGCTCAACATCATAAACAAGGTCTCATAATACTGAACGATGTGGGACTAAATCAAGCTCCTAATACTAACATATATACCATATATGTTCCTCTTTCAAATTTAAATTATAGTTAAGTCTTACCAATCAAATACTTTGTAGATAATTATTGAATGCTGAAAAGATTTTTTTAATGATTATATATCCAATGAAAATGTGTGTTAACAACAATGTTATGATATCCTCTTTAATGAAACAAATGAATATATGTGATTATATATGTTAACTACGATTACTTATCAAATTTACAAATATTATTTGAATTATTTTCATAATAGAGTAGGTGAAGAAACAACTTGAAGAATCGTATCACAACTTTCCTTATCAAGCTTTAAGAACAAACAAGATTGATGATACACATTGAAGACAAATTGAAGATCAACCAAAGTCAAAGATTTAACAAAAATAGAATTGTGCATATCATCTTGAAAAGAGATCAAGAAGAATTGAAGATGTTAAGCCTATGAGCTTTAATTATAGTGCTCTTTGTGGGTGAGTGATAACTTTTTTAATCCTTCACTTTAGTAAGTTAACCATATGAGCTTTAATTATGCTATTGATGAGCCCTTGAGTGTTAATATTTTTCAATGATAAAAACACTTCTTTAAGGTCTCGTTTGTAAGTTTTAGTCTATTAGGCTAATTTTAGAGTAGATTGGATAGTTAGGCTTTAATTTGTATTTTCTCTTAATTGGTAGTTTTTAGGCTTAGTTTAGTGATAATGTAAAGTAGAGTAGAGTAATGTTGTATTAGATTTTTTTTATTACTATAATTGATAGAATAGTGTGTTTCATTTAGTTTCTATTTTCTTTATTTCAATTTCATTATCTTTGAATTATTAGTTTAGTTTTAGCTTAATTTTTTGCATTCGCTAAAGTAGTCTAGTGTTAGTTTAATTCTAGCATAGTAGTTAAGTAATGTTAGAAGTGGATTTTTGTAGTTACTTAGGTAGCACAAATTTAATTTCCTTATTTTGTTGGTGTCTTAAACTTAAAATAGTTAATTTCTTTTGCTGATTTTAGAAGTAAGACTTTATCTAGTTAACATGTTTTACATTTTAATAGCACAAATTAGAAAAACCATTTTAAGGTCTTATAACGAGAACTTATTCTAAAACTGACTTGCAATTGAAGGTCAAAGTTGCACTTGAATAAGAGAAAAATCGGGATTCGACTTGCATTCACTTTGAACTTCACAAGTTGCTGAAATTGATGCCAAGTGACTTGCTAAGTGTTGGACCGTGAACTTATACCTGTTGTAGCTAGTCAAGAACTCCAATGGTCAAAATTGAAAAGTTGCATAAACCTCAAATAACAAATGGAAAGGAAGATAGTTGCATTTGTTGGAATTGCAACTTGTTGAACTTAGGGAAACAATTGAACTGGATAAAGGAGCTCACAATGAAAATGATATATTGTAGGAAGTTTTAGGATAGGAAGTAAATAGGTAGCTAAGTGTATATAGCTAGTTTCTGAACATTGTAAAAGAGAGTTGAGTTCTTGGAGATTTGAAGTGCTTGGAGACAAAAGATATAAGAGAAGAGAAGTTGGAATGTGAAAGCTAAGGCAATTTCATTTTCACAGAGCTGTATTTTCCATCTATGACATAAAGTTTTCCCTGAGTTGCAATGCAATCTACTCCACATAACTAGGTAGAATAATGTGTGGTTCAAGTTTGATGTTTTCTACTTTAGTTTGTTGAATTCATGATCTAAGAACTACATAGAGAGTGAATAGATTATGAATCACTGTTATTTTATAATTTTTGCGACATAATTCATCCATTATGTGTTTCACACATCATTGTTTGAACATAAAATTCTTGCATCTTTAATATTAAACCAGTTTTACCACCTTAGTTTAGCTTGTCATTTCTATTCAAGGTTGAATTGATTCTTGCGTTTGTATACTATTTAATTAGAGTATATGCATACCCATTGCGTTAATTTGGTGAGCACATAGTTGTAATTTCTTCATTCAAGAAGTACAAAGTGATTTTGAACATCAAAAGCATAATTAAATATAAGCTTTAACTGAATTTGGCAGTTTACTTGAATGTTAACTTTGTTAATCATGCTATTATATTCGTTTATCAACAATTTGTCCTTTCGTCCATTTTTTATGTGAAATTTTATTGTTTCTCTGCTTTATAGGCTTCCACGAATCTCCACAACTCAATCTTGAACAAGTTTCGAGTAGAAATTGATGAATTACAGTTTGGTAGTTATTTTTGTTATCTAGGACTCATAATTTGGGGATTTTTGTTTTAATTGTTCTTTTTTATCAGACTTATTTGTTCTAGTTTAAGTTCACACACACACATACATATATTAGTGTCTTGTATCGCATCTATGTTTCACACGTGAGGTCCATATCTTACCTTGTCAGAACAATCACTAGTGCAAAAAAGTTATATAACAACAGGATATAACATTATTTACACAAGAAAAGATGTAGTAAACTGCATGGTGGTAATTTAGTAGTTATTGTAGACAATATTACATCGATTATTCGTCCAACCAATGTATACAATTTTTTTGGCAAAAAAATACATTGAATTTTTTTTTTACTTTAACATGATACTACATCGGTTATTAGGGAACTAGTGTAGTATCACTTTTAATAGGTCTCATTGGCAATTGATTATTGTTTGTCCTGTAAACCGTATTGTCGTATGGTTTGGTTCATTGCACAACGAGCCAAGCAAAAAAAATGATAATTTTAATATAGAGGTATGTGTTAATTAGAAAAGTAATGTGTTTTATCATGATTATATTGTAAATTACTAATGATTTTTCTTTTTCATGTTATTAATGTTAGTGATGTCTTATAATGTAAATCCACTACATCTTCATCTCATCTTGAATGGATTTATCGTAAGGTATGCAGTTTCCATTGAATCTATATATTATCAATTAAATTCTCTTAGTTCTTCATATATTAATTACGTAAATTTCATATATTAGTACAATAAGCAATGTGGAAGCTTTGAGTATGGATACTACATTATTTATTGGATGTGGACCATAGCTCGTGCTAACATTATTGATTCATGGGTCGATGTAAGAGTTTCTTCAATTATTGATGTTTAATTATGCTTCCCGTGGTACACTGTACAATAATTAATATATATTCCATATTTCAGATTTTGTAAGGTGTCAAACCATTGGGAAAAGATGAACTTGAAAAAATTTGCATGGAATGATAAAGATATTTTTAGTCGAAAAAATTAGTTTTCATAGCCATTAGGAATGTTTTATTTAGATGTTTAAATATTTTGTAACCTTAACCTTTAGCATAATAGTTTTGATATGCTTTGGTAATTTACTCTACTTGAGAATATATAGTACAATTTGAATTGTCCACAATCTCGAATGTATTGATCTTTTGCGGGTTATGGTATAGTTTAAAAAACAAATCTTGCATTTAAAAATTAAGTCGTATTACATCGGGTCACACACTTGATATAATATCTCACTTATTCTGATTTCTAATTTTTTTAATATTATAGCAATTTGTATTTAACCAATGTTATATGCTAACTATATTACATTTTTTGGAATTGATGTAATATATCTCCTACTTTCACTACTAAAAAAACTCATATTTCCTGTCAATTTTGTTTTGAAATTTTTTTTGTAGGAAATACTTATAAATTTTGTTATGAAAAAAGGATTTGCAGGAAATTGCTGCCAATTTTTTTGCAAAATATTTTGTATAACACTTTTTGCAACAAATTTTGTAAGAAATACTTGCGAATTATATAATTTTGTAGGAAATAATTATCCACGAAGGAATTACCTGCCAATTAAAATTCTTAGAAAAAATAGCAGGAAAAAACCTTTTCTTGCAAATTTTTTTAAAAAATTTGCAAGAAAATTCCCATGTAATATAATAATTTGTAGTAGTATCGTCTCATAAAACATTAGTAAAATAGCGGAGTAGTAGGACCCAAATAATTGATGTAGTATCACTTTTTTTGTACTGGTAAATATTCATTCAAACAATTGTTTTCAAGAACGATGTGATTATTAAAATAAATAAATTTTAGTAATTATAAAAGAAATGAGAACAAAATAGTTATGTTTTGTTGGTGGTGTAAGTATATCATTGCAGTCTAAACCACAACACCAATTTCTTAACATTGAATTGGGAAACGTAAGTGTGTAGCCTTTAATGATTTACATTTTACTTTTACTTCTGATGGCCAAACTGCTTATGGGAACCGTGTAATTAGCTTGCAGACTTTGCCGGTGAAGGTATGAGACTTGCCTTTTAAGCCAGGGCTAATAAATTACCATGCTTCCTTTTTTACCATATAAAAGTCCTAAAAAGATGACAACCAAAACCATACATATTTGAACCTCTTTTGGACCAACCAGGGAGAAGCACAACAACAGCTACAGGTACAACATAAGGTAAACAGTAAGTATATTTAGCAGAGAAGAAGATCAAGAGGTGTGAAACTAGAGAGAAAAAAATAAATTAAAAAGAAAAAGAAAAGTTAAGAGAGACAAAAACAAAAGAAAAGTAACACTACTATAGTATGCTATAGCTAGATAGATACGGAGGAGTTTCGAAAACTGTGCCACTTGTCAAAAGTAATTGGAAACATCTATTATTTCCTTGTGTTGTGTGGCCTTTTCAAGTTGTAACATTTTAGTGGACAATATCTAACCAACCATCCCAAAGTGACATTTTTATAACTATTCTTTTCATAAGAATTTTAGATTATCTTTTGGCCCTTTCCAATAAACAAAAATGTCATTACATAATTATAAATCCATATTAATTGCTATCCTTTCTATCTAGCTCACAACTTTGAGTCATCAACGTCATGGTGGTGAGCACGGATAAATTAAAATACAGAGACAAGAAGTTGCCAAGAAATTAAAGTCATGTATGTTATGGACCTGCACATTTTTTAATGTTTATTCTAAGAGAATGTGCATTTTGCACCAGATTTGATATATATATTTCATATCTGCTTTTGCACATAACAACAAACATGGAAAATTATGCGTCAATTTTCCATATTTCTAGAATAACGATTTGTTTGTTTGTTTTCTTGATAAGGAAAAAATTACTACAGAAGATGGCACGGTGGTGAATAGTCTTACAAGTTGATGATTACCAAGTAAGGGTCAAGATCGAGTCAAATAAAACGAATAATTTCAACCTAGTTCATGTTCAAAATGATGGCTTGCTATGATTATAATGCCAAGACAAAACCCTGATGATCCTAAGCTGAATTTAGATTAAACTTGAAGTTTGGGTAATCGATGTTGAAGAAACATATTACTGCATGCCCGCGTAAAATGAAGGTAATGCTGATCCACTATCTCCTATTGCAAGTTTCCACATCAAAAGGTGAAAGAAATTTCAAGCATTAACCTATAAGCTGTGCTTTATTTTATGTTCCTGTGTTGTCCTTTACTCGTGGACCACCTCCACTCCACTACTAGAAAAATATAGATCATGTATGTGCACAAGTTTGCTATAATTTCCCAAAAGGATAGGGTAATGAGAACCACACATAAAAATATGCATAAACATACACACTATACACCTAGTTTCAACTGAAACCAAGACACTTATTAGGAGAAGCAAGGAGAGAGAAGAGAGGGGAAAGAGTGTGTTCCAAGACACAATGATTACATGGTGTTGGGGAAGCAGAAAGGGTGGCGTGGACATAGTCACATAGCTAAGAGTATGGAAGAACGTGGGGCTTGACCAAGGAATGGAAACGCCAAAAGGGAAAGTGCAAAGTATAAAAATGACCCCCCAAAAGAGGGAAAATGAAGTAAAACAAAAAAGAAAAAAGATGGAGAAATATATAAACTATAAAATTGTACTACTAACTGAAAATTAAAAAAATAAAAATAAAAAGAGAGAAAAGGTTAAGCTAAGCTTTTTCATCATGATGATAACTATTCAGCCTTTCTGGTCCTTGGTCGGTCGACAATCTGTGTTGTGTTCACTCTGTTGTTCTAGCTTGTGTTTCCCATCTCTTTCTCTCTCTTACACACAGGTAGTGCAATTATACACTTTGAACCAATAAGAAGCAACAAAAAATTAGTGTTACTTTATGAGATTATACTGTATATTTTATGGCTGTAAAACATTATATATTGTAGTTTTTGCTGTTTTAGAAAGATGCCACTCCACAGACAGCCCTGAAAGCTACATGGAATGATATAGATAAAGTTAATGCCGTAGGAAGAAAGGAAAGGAGACTAGCAGTACTCAAACAGGCTCTATATATTTTAGAGTGCAGAGAGAAGAAGAGAGAGCAAAAGACCAAACATAAGTCCAAAAAGACACCAACACAGCATAAAGGAAAGCTCTATTGGAGGTAAAGGATAAAAGGGATCATTAACATACCCTTGTGGCACAAGTAGAAACCTACCAAGTGAAAGAGATTTGATAGAGAGAGAGGCAGGGAGAGAATTTTAAAGCTTCAAAACCTTGGCCTTTTCTTTCACCACCTCCACAACAGAAGGAAACGAAGAAAGTAACTGATTGATCCTCAACATGTGATAGAATTACAAGACAGAACTAGAAGAGAGTCATTTTGTATCAAAGGGATTAAGGTTTGTGTCTTTTTATAGTTTTATTAGTTCCCTCTTGCTCTTTCTCCTTGTCAATGTCCATTTCCTTTTTATTCCTAGTGCAGATGAAAAAAAATATGAAATATTCTTCTCGATACCCTTTTACCTTTCAGCTCTAGCTCCCTTCTTTATTAGACAAAGCAGAAAATACCCTAACCTTTCTGACGTTTGAACCCTTAAATCTTCCTCTCTTTTCACTCCTTCACATATAAAGCTTTGGAGTTTTGATTACACATCCAGAGTTCTCTCAGAACTAAACACATCATAGATGGAGATGAAAAAGGAATTAGATGATCAAGGACAGTGTTCCTCTCAACCAATCAACAACAATAACAATAACAACAGCATTCAAAGCTACCAAGAGCAACTTCTCCTTCAACAACAGATGCATCAGCAGCAACAAAACAGTGACAACATCTTCGGGGGTTCAAGAGGTTTAATGTTCCCTGAAGTTACTCCAATCATGCTGCAACCATGGTCCATGCCTCCGGTTCACTCATTCAACCCGGGTCCGGTTCACTACAACAATAACACCAACCCTGTCCGAGACCATCATGACCAAACGTTTATAGTCCCTCCCACACCTTCACCCTATTCGAGCTTCTTCAGCAGAAGGGTCCCTTCTCTTCAATTTGCATACGAGAGTCCTTCTGATCACCACCATCTAAGGATCATATCCGACACCCTCGGACCTATGGTTCAACCCGGTTCAGCACCTTTTGGACTCCAAGCCGAGTTGGGAAAAATGACTGCTCAAGAAATCATGGAGGCTAAGGCTCTTGCTGCATCAAAGAGTCACAGTGAAGCAGAAAGAAGACGTAGAGAGAGAATCAACAACCATCTTGCCAAGCTTCGGAGTTTATTGCCCAACACTACCAAAGTAAGTATATATAACGACTTTAATATTTTCAATACAAGATCTTGAATACTATTAATTACTAAACCATTTTGAACAGATATAAGTTCTAAAATAGTTATTTTAAAATAAACGAGTTTAGCACATATATAATGTGATTGTTTGACCTTGTAAGACCTTTCACACATCATGCATAAACTATTTGTTCCTATAAATTACATATGTAAGTGCATATTAGATTCACTTATTTTATAGAAAAAATAGTTTGTCTCAATAAATCACATGCATGAAATTGTTACCCAACTCAGATTTTCAAATATTATATTGTGAATTTTTGATTAATAAGTCATTCCTAACTAAAAAAGACATCATGTCATTTCTAATTTAAAAGGACAACATAACTGACAAAACCTCGTATGAAATCACCCTAACATGCCTATATCCTGATCAGAGACCTGAGAATTTATAATAGGAGAATTTTCAACACGGTGCATTTTTAACCAAAATGACATATAAAAGATAGGGTGCATGCAAAAGGTCTTGTTTGTTTCTCTTACTAACCTGCTTTCTTTGGCTTTCCATGTTCTCATTTTGTTTAAAGGAAGAGTGATGATAGCAACATTTTCTTACATACTTACACAGACGTAATACTTACATGAAAATAAATTTCAATTAAAAAAAGACATGTTTGAAGAAGCATGGCATATATGTTTTTTGTTTTTAGCTTACCTTTTTTGGTATGACTGTGTGTGTGTGTGGTAGTTTCAGAGGAGTTTATTAGTAAAAAAAGTGATTAAAGATGAAAGAAAGGTATTAGTGTTAAGGTAGGTTGTTGATGCAATAAAGAGGAACCAAGCAGCAGTTGAAAAAGCTACACATGGAAATTTCTTGCCGGATATTGTTGATCAGTCAAACTCAGCTCGATAATGAAAATGAAATAAAGCCAGAGAGACAAAGTAGCACCCTTTTCAGGCACACACACATGCACCCACGCATTATTCTATATACCTATCTATCTCATCTCATCTTTCTGTCTATCTACACATGCTGCATGCCACTTCCACCATTCAAAATACCCCACTACTATTCCATTTCATAATCATTAAGCACCCCTACCTACCTCAACCTCATTTCAAACACTGCACAACTTCCAACCTTTGCTATATATTAGTCATGAGAGAATGTTAGTACTGATTAGTGTCTTTAAAACATTCATTAGTAAATTAAAAATTGCTACAATCAGTTATTTGTAATTATTTTGATATAGTTAATTACTTCAGTAATTTTAACAAATAATTTTTGTAGCTTCAATAAAACTTAACAAATTATAGTATATTTAAGACTGTTTTACTGTTGTTTGTCAACAAATTATTTTATTCTGTAATTCATTCATTACCCAGTAAGTATAGTAGTTGTAGTGAGACTCTTAATTATATATATTAGAATTATGCTGATATGTGTCTGCAGCATATTCTCTCTTGTCAATAAAAGCTTCTTTATTATAACTTGTACATCAATTTAGAAATGAAAATCATATGGTGAAAATAAGAGTGGGGCTCTAATGTATTAGTCTGTTAGAAAGTTCACTATATGTCACTAATATTTCACAATTTACCCAGAAAGAAAAGATGATTGCTTTGTGCAGTTGCATCTTATAAAAAACAAGTTTTGATTTTGTTGTTGCAGACAGATAAAGCTTCGTTGCTAGCGGAAGTGATTGAGCACGTGAAGGAACTGAAGCGCGAAACCTCTCTGATAGCAGAAAGCAGTGCAGTGCCAACGGAGGCAGACGAGTTGACAGTGGATGCAGCAGACGAAGATGGAAAGTTTGTGATCAAAGCCTCACTGTGCTGTGAAGATAGGTCAGATCTCTTACCAGACCTCATAAAAACGTTGAAGGGCTTGAAGCTCAGAACCCTCAAGGCTGAGATCACATCGCTTGGTGGGCGTGTGAAGAACGTGTTGGTCATTACTGGTGACGAAGAAAGTTCAAACAGCAATGGAGAACAAAGCACGCAGCAGCAACAACAGTACTGTATTACCTCAATACAAGAAGCACTCAAGGCAGTGATGGAGAAGAGTGGTGGTGGAGATGAATCAGCTTCTGGGAATGTTAAGCGCCAACGGACTAATAATATCAATTTTCTTGAACAAAGGTCTTTGTAATTGTTCTGAGGTAACACTAACACAACACTTTTTGTTGCTAAGGTTTTCATCTCAAAAGATGTTTTTGTCTGTTAAAAAAAAAAAGGATGAAATTTTAAAAAAATAAAACAGTAATGGAGGAACTTGAGTTCTAAGAACTTTCGGACCAATATATAATCATCATCCAATTCTCTAACCAAATTAATTAAAATAAAGACTTATAACATATATTTTCATTGTCTGACTTCAATATATTATTATATTTTTTTTATGTTATTCTGCATGGTCATCATGAAGTGATGATGTAATGGTATAATGTGGTTTTGTACATGTACTTGTTTGCTTGTGCTGAATCCAAAGAGAGACAAAGGGGGTGGAGTTGGTTAGGGAAAGGAACAGAGAAGGATCTTTTTCGTGGGAACAGAAACCTTATATTGAATCCTAACATGGAAAATGATGCATTGATTACTCTGTAAGAAGAAAATGGCATCTGCATTAAATTCAAACATACACACACTATGTCTGGTCCAGCAACTGCTATAGGAGCTGTCGTTGATTTGTTATGAAGTATATATGTGAAATATGATTGTTTGTTTGATTGTCTTCACTCTCTCTGTATTGAGAAAGAGGTGATAGTGTACCCTTGCATGGCATCATGACTTTCAAGGATTGGGGAAGATTCATATATCATCGGCACATTCTAATATAAATAATTTTGTAAGTAATTTTTTTTCTAAAATGAAATAAAGTTAATTGAGTTTAGAAAATAAAATAATATAAAAAAGAAATTAAAAAATTGTAAATAGTTATATGGTCACATACCTATATATAAATATAAAAGGTTTTAAAGTGATATTTATTATTATAATTAATGATTTTATTTTTACCCAGTAGTTTTATTTATATTAAAAAGAAATTATTATTTTTATTAAATTTAACTTTTATACATAAGTCATTTTAATTTTGTACGTCCTCTTTTAATTCTTTTAACAGTATCAATCACGCTAAATCCAAAATTATGGGGAGCAACTAATAGAAAACTAAAAATTTGAACTATTAACATTACAAAAAAATAAGTTGTATACTCACATATTTTAACTATTTCATTTAAGAAAAAAAAATTGATAAATATGGATCTTTATTTGTAATTGTAAATTCTATCATTCTATAGTACTTCAATATCCGATCTCTATAATTTGAGAGAGTTTGATTATAGTTAATGAAAGCTACTGTACACTATTTTTTAATCAAATGTTAGACTCGATCAATTTCATAGCATTTGGTTAGTACCGTGATAGGAAAATATAAGTTACACAAATGATAGGAAAGATGTAGTTTATTACGAGTAAAAAAATTAGGCATTAAAATTTTCTTTATACTCTATTTAATTTTTGCTATGAAGAAAAAATAAATTTAATTGCAAACAATTGATAACATTTGTTAATATTTTTATTTAGAAAATGTTAACACGATAACATTAACTTTACAATAGTCAATCGAATTTAATATATATTTTTACATTCAAGGAATTTAAATTTGTGAAGAAATGTTGGTGTGACATTCCATTTAAATAGAATAAATCGAATAAATCTACTAAATAAAACATCACATAAATATAATACGAATTAGAGCCTAAGACAAGAGTATATATGTCTCAACCATTACAATTATCAATAAATATACTTAGAAAGGAAACTAAGGCACACCATGATGTCATGAACAAAACAAAATTTCAGAGTTTGACAGTCGTCCAAAAAGCTTGCTCATAGAGCAAGATATTACATAGGCAATAGTGCCTTCGAAAAGTGCTCTAAGGAGCAAGATCCAACCCAGGCTTGGCTACACTATAGCGTTTTCATCAACCTGATGACCACTAGGGGTTTCCACATCTGCTCACATCAATAAATTGATGATCATTGTAAAAGGAAAAACCACACAAAAGACAGACACAAGCAAAAGGGTAAGCTAGAGTAAAATTTTACTTTTGGACATATTATAGCAAGCAATTGATTAAAACATATCATAAACACGCAAAACCGTAGGCATATAACCATGTGATAGCAAACAAACATGACTCTAAGACTCAATTATCCGGATACATATAATAAGATCGGATTCACTGGATGCTTGCACTTGTGGTGGCCCCTACTGCTCTGCAAAGCCATTGCCAATGGGTTTCACCCTACCACACACAAGGTTAGCCTTCAAACATCTAAGGCCATTATCCTGCCAAAGACTAGGGCCTCCCGCTACTCTCACCACTTGAATCAATCTGCTCTACGTGAGACTAACTAATTTTTTAGAGTTTCGGGATGCAATCCTTACTTGAATCCTTATCTAATTATATACACTACAACACCACCATGAGATCTCCTCATGAGACTCATGGAATTACGTCTATCATTGATCACATTCATGTTTTATCACACCAGATCCATATTTCATCTCAAGCATCATAATTTCATATCGATGCCTCAACCAACCAACCAATCCATATTTCATTTCATGCCAAACACAACATATAACAGTCTCATTTCATCCCATTAAACATATGCAACATCATACTTCAAGCTTTTACAGTAAACCACCATATCATATAGGCAAACAATTAAATCAGAGACGAAAACAGTACTCGAGCACGTTTATACACTAGATCTCGCTCAGGCTGGAAGTACTCGCTCAAGCGAGAGAGATTCTCTCGCTCAGGCGAGCCCTTTTCGCCTAGGTGAGAGCTCGAGTAGTTGAAGAGTGAGGTTTTTACGTTTTCTCGCTTAGGTGAGACCTCTTCGCCTGAACGAGATGACTTCTCGCTCAAAATTGGAGCTTGTCGTCTGAGCTATAACTCGAGCAAAAGCCTAGGAGGGTTTGTGATACTCTCGCCTAGGCGAGACCTGCTCACTTGGGCAAGAATGTCAGTTTTCACTATTGTTCCCGCAGGCAAGGTAGAAAACAAGCCAAAGCAACACCCAGAAACTCAAAACAAACATTTTTTCACAACCATCATCATCATTCAAACATCAAGATGTGAAACAGATTAAAAGCATGCAAAATAACTTAAAAACAATGAATCCCTAGCTCCCCTTACCTTTGAGTAAAACTAAGCTTGAGGGGGTTTAAACACTGAAAGAGGAAGCACCACATCTCCAAGGACGAACTAAGCAACTGTAAGGTACGAACATAGTAGCGAGAATAAGCCTCTAGGGACGACCCAAGACAGAACCATGGCAACAACAATGGAAAAGAGAGGAGGAGCTTTGAGCATAACTTACCAGGAGGAATAGTTTCGAGTGGCTTTCAAAAGGTTCTTATTGTGCCCTAGCAGAGCTACTGCTTCCGAACCAAGAGGGAGGAAAGGGGCTGTTTTTTGGAACAAAGGAAAAAATGAAGTGAGGTGAGGGGTTCAAGGGTACAAAATGGGCTTATTAAGGCCCTCTAGTGAGTCCAGGCCCAATGCCTTCTTTTTAATAACTGAGAAAAGAAAAAGGGGTCTCACAGTTGGAAGGAAAAACCTTTTAGGAGATACGTATCTCTTTCATAAACTTTTATAGCTTTCGCTGGAGATAAATATAAAAGATGCTTAAAATAATTACAAGAAGTTGAATCTACCATCTCATAATTTAGACACGCCTAACACATGATCAACGGCACTTTACAGTTTTTTATAGTTTGAAAGATGTTTACATATTTTAAAATTTTAAAAAGGGTGTAATAAGAATAGAATTGTTAATGCGTGTCTTAATTTATCTTAACCTCAATTATAAATCAAATAGTCATTTTCAAAAATAAAATATATATATATATATATATATATATATATATATATATATATATTACGGTTTTTTCAGACAACCGTATAGTCAGTCTATAAGACCATTTAAAAAATATTAAAAAAATGAAAAAGATAAATTACGAATAGATTACCGTAGTTTAAAATTTTTCAGAGAAATCTATTAAGAAAAAAATATATGAATAGGCTATGTTTTTCAGATAACGTAGCCTATAATGTCTTTCAAAAAATATATTAAAACATAAATAGGTATGACTATGGGTTTTGGAGTAAAATCATAGTTTATAGAGTAGACAATCACTTAAATCCACACTTATTTAAGTATGCATTCTATCTAAACCTGCATTTGAAAAGGAAAAATTCTCGGATCAATAATTTTATGACTTATTTTCAGAAAAAGAAATTATGTAAAGTCATTTGATGACTATTTTCAATTCGTTCACATGTGATTGATGATTGACCATTTTTGTAAAATACGACAAAAGGTGAAGAGCCCACCCTTAGTTTAAGTTAACTTTTTCGATGATAAATAAAGGGAATATTTCAGCTCACTCATATTGACATCAAGGTTGATAATACTTTTTAATGATTTGAAGATAACATCGTGTTGGTCAACTTCAATTTTGTCCAGACCAATTTCAAATTCACTTTCATCGGATTCAAGAGTAGACCCTATAAGACGACCTCATTCATGGCTTGCTCGATCTCTTCCATAAGAGGTCTTTGAATGATTTTCTCATCAACTCCATATTCTCGAGCAATACTTCACATGGACTACAATTTAAATTGTTCCAACAAAGCAATAATCTTCGAGCGTTGACGATCATTCAAACATAGACCTTGGCCTTTACGTTCGTGCCTCTCTACCTGCTCATCTTTTGCAATAAGGAAAATTGCTTTTTCAATTACTTTTTTATGAAATAAAGGATTTATTATATGACCTATTGTTAAGAATATTTACTTAATATCCTTTTTTATTTAAAATAGTTTTTAGGAAATAATTTTGTTTTTAAAAATAAATTTCAATTTTAAATTTATTTATTATTTTAGAATTAGCAAATCAAGATTGAGATATTGTAAACATTTTATATTTTGTTGCATTTTGTTATATATACAAAGTATATGAATAAAATAAAATTACAAGTTCCTCCGTATAACATATATCTCTTATATTTATCATGTATCTTATGTGTCTCATATTTTTATAACCCATAAAATTTCTAACACTTATAATATTTCATATTGTAATTATATGACCCCAAATATTCCAAATTGTAATTATATGACTCATAAAATTTTATAAATTTGCATCTTAATTAAATCTGCATCAAACTCTCCAAATCAAAATGCGAATTTAAACGAATGTATTTGTACTTGATTATATATGTTACAATTTTGGTTAGAATTATAACCTATAAGCAATTTTTTTTTAATGTTATTTTTTTTGTTTTGGTTTCTGCCAACATAATTACGTACCTTTGATAAAAACAGTTCGAGAAAACAAACAGATACAGCCAGAAACCAAAACAGAATAGTTAAAAAATTTATAGTAGACAAAGTACTTTAAAAGGTACAAAGTATTTTACATATAATGGTTACTTTATTTTAAAGTAGATTATTTTTTAAAACTATTGTACATTTATACTATATATTTGGCATAACATTTCCTTCCATACACTATTGAATCCGAAAGCAATGGTTGGGAATCATTGAAATGCTGAAGAAAAGCCAATTATTTGAATTAGGACATAAAAAACTAAAATTTTAAAGTACTTTGAATTAAGTAAATTATTATTGGTTTCCAACCTATTTGAATATAAGCACAAACAATGGTATTCATCCATTGCAAAACATAGTAATGACACTCATATGAGCCGGTTTGTTTATTACACTATAAATATATCAACAAAAATGTAAGTAATTGGGGAAGAAAAAGAATCAAACAATAATAATTGGACCAAAATAGCTAACCTTGACTAGCAACCACGTCGATATTTTTAATCTAGCATTTGGTATGCCTATTCTAGTGAATGCACTATGAAAAAAAGACATTAGTTAGGATACATTTATATAAGAATAAAAGTTAATATGATTAAGGATAAAAGTTAATATGATTAAGGTTCTTACAAAATTGCTTGTTTCAGATGCGTGAGGGAGGCTTGTGCAATAAGCAAAACCATAGAATAATGTCATTAATGAAGAAAACCACAAGTAGATTCCAGTGATACCTGAATTGAAAATATAATAATTGTTAAACCTGAAAATGATGAATTGTAATTACAATACAGCAAACTACACTTACTCATGAATATAAGGGGCAAAATATATTTGCTTCCCTTGTCCCAAACAACTGAGGATATGTGCTTGGAACCTATCTTATTGGTCACTATATGACTGAGTTGGTGGTCCATGAACCCAAACAAATCTCTCAATTCTGCATTCTTAGTAACGTCAAACATATCCCTAAATGAAAAACATGTATTTAATATAAGTAACTACATATGATAATTAAATTAAAGAATGATTCAAAGACTCACATCATCCATAATTTTAATATTCAATTCTTGGTCCCCCATCGTTGTGCAAGTGTAATTAAACAAGATTACTAGTGTCACTCCTCTTTTTTCCACTACAGCAATAATGAGCGAGTTGCAGGAGTGTTGGGTGATGGTTAAGAAGTGTTGGGTGATGATGAGTGTTGTTGTGTTGTTGTGTTGTTGAGTCCTCACTAGAAATGAGTGCAGAGGAAAATTATGTCCAAGGTAGTGGAAGAAGATTAATGTGGAGGATGGTAGAAAAAGGTTTGTGTTATCAGTGGAAGATAATGGTGGAATGGAGATGGGGATATCCGATTATGGTGGAACTAAAAGGATGATTTAGCCTTTGAAAACCTCAATTTGAGTTTTGAGTGAATGCTAAACATGAACCCTACACCAGGTCTCTAAAATAATTAACATTTTCAAAAAATCAATTTAATTCAATAAAAAAAAAATAGTTTCAATTGACACGTGTACAATGACATGGCCAAACGTCATTATAAGACCTAGGAAAATTAATTATATATTTTTTTAAGTGGTAATTGGACGTGAGGGGAATATTTAAATTAAGAAAAAAATAATTCTGCAAAAGTGAAGAGTAGCTAGTTGATTAAAGTTTTGTCATGGGTTGGTGGTCAAGGGTTTGATCTTTATGGGTGCATTCAGAGCATGTTTATGGGTGACTTATTGATGGAGCTCCTTGCACGTATTAGGAAAGGAGGACACGAATCTCAATAAGGAAAATGTATGGAGTGCTCTCAACATCAAGGCATTTACCATTCAAATTAAGAGTAACCTTTACACAAGCTTAGGAGGCTCCCATTTATAGTAGAGAAACCTTCCTCAAATGCAATGCAAATGTGTGTGGAATGAAATTCAACACATGGCTTAGGCAACAAGCTTGCCTCTCGAACTTGTGATGCAAGGATCATGCGCCAAGTGGCAATTCACAATTATCATGCATTCCACCATGTGCACCGTGTGCTAGAGAGCACTCTCAGCCAAGCTTGCAAATGTGCTTGAAATGGCACAATTTGGAAGCTACTCATCAATGTACTTTGGCCCATTATTTTATAAAGCACAACCTAACATATGGCCTAAAAATAAAAGAATATGCTAATGCTTTTACATGAAACCCATCATACTTTGATATCTTCTTTAGCCCAAGAGAATAGCATGTGAAGTCAATGAAGATTATGGGCTCTTGTTGATCTAGGCGCTCTTGAATCTTTCTCATCATACTTCTAGTTATTGGGCCCTTTGATGGTCTTGGGCTAGATTCATCATCTCCTCCCCTTTAGAAAGGATTTTCCTTCAAATCTTGATGTTCATCATCATCCACGGGTCCTACGAAAGGAATTAAGTCAGATATATTGAAAGTGGAATGAACACCGTACTTAGAAGGAAGATATAATTGATAGGCATTGTCATTAGTCTTCTTGAGTATTTGAAAAGGACTATCACCACAGGGACTAAGTTTGGATTTTCGCAAATGTAGAAATCTTTCCTTTCTCAAATCCGCAGAGAACAAATAAAACTCTTAACTTTTTTACCTGTTCCTGCAGAGAACAAATAAGAGATGTCAGACACAAATATCACCTTACCTCAATCCGCAATCTCTCTAGTAAGCTTTCTTTCGGCTTGCATATGTTATCTACTGGTGTCCCGGCTTGGACCGATTTGGACCTGGGAGGGGTTACCTACAGAGGAGACTCCTATGCTCAAGTCAGCTAAGAATTCTCAAAAAGTCATATCTCGTGATTAAGGGATTAATGAATGCGTACCTTTAATTCGTGGGGTGCATGCATATTTATAGATTATTAATTATGTCTGGCCACGTCATGGGCTCGACTTTTGATTGGGCCGTAGCTGGGCCTGGGCCAAGTCCAGGTCCTACGGTCTGGCTGGTGAGGGCCCTAGGATCCTGGTTGGTAGTGTTTTAGTTTTATCAAGTTCTCATTTCATTTGCTCAAATTGGTAGCTTAGGCCGCTTACTAGTGGTTGTTCGACATACATTATCATAGTTTGAGTCCTTAAGGGGCTTTGTAGGCGGATGTCATGGTTGTAGTCAGGCTAGCTTGCCTAAGTGTAGTACACCAGTCCCCCAGACTGTGTTGTTGCATCTATAGCGACAAAGGATGATAAGTGTTGGCGTGTTTTGTTTGGCTGACTAGGTGTAGTACACCAATCCCCTAGCCTTTAACTGTGATGAACAATGTTAAGGCTTGGAATATGAATAGGTTTGTGGGAGGTGAAGTGATGGCAGCTTTCAGAGGTCTAATCAGAGGGGTTTTGCGTTGTCATTTTGGTTTTTGTGACTTTTCGTGTGTGTTGTGACATTTTAGATGCGTTGTGACTTTTGGCGAGAAAGAGTTGTAGTGTTTTGGATCGTTGTTTATAAATGAGGGTTGTGTGGAGAATGTGTTTCTGTTGGCTCATTTGTAAGAATTCTGAGATCAGTAACTTGCATGCGTTAGAGTTGTTCGATTAGTTGTTTGTTCCTGCCGGCATCTTTCTTACTTAAAAAGGTATGTCTAATACTAACGGTAGTGTCTCGTTGTCTTCGTCAAATAGTGGGAGTGGGCGGTCTAGGTAAGATATAGGTAGACGTTCTAAGGAGGGGAGTCGTAGTCCTGCGGTTGGGACGGGGAGGATCCCTATGGAAACGATAACTGAAGTGAGGGAAGACCCTCTAGAGGAGATAACAGAGAGTAGTTGGCCGATGAAGGCCGGTTATGAATGGGTTTCTGCTGATATGTGAAACCAATCTTTGTTGTTCAGATGGTCAAGGCTGCTTAACTCATGGCTGAAGTGCACTCCTGTCTTAGGGAGGGACGTAAGCCGTTGAGCGTGTCTGCCATGGTCAGGAAGGAATGGCCGATAAGTTTTTCTACATGTATATGTGTCATTTTTCGTAATTGCATGTGAGGCTAACGTTGGACGACTTCACTATAGGGGTACTTTGTCTATTAAATGTTGCGCCTACCCAACTGCATCCGAACAACTAGGCATATTTGCAAGCTTTCCGCGTTCTTGGTCGGTCGTTGTATCTGCAACCTTCTCCACATGCATTTTTGTATTTCTACGACACAAGGCCACGACAACCAACAACATGGTTATCTTTGGTGAGCAGGCTGAGTATGAGCAGGCTGGATGCATTTACCCAATTGTTCAAACATTTCAAAGATCGATTTTCAAAGTGGTGGTGAAGGAGGGAGGGATGCCATATTTCTTCAATGCTGATAGGAGTACTAAATTTCCTTTTAGTTGGACGGGTAACCCGTGGCGATATAAGGACATGAAGCCCGATGAGTTGTCGATGGCGGATAAGGAGGTGGTGGAGGTGCTGATGAAGTTTACAAATAGGTTGCCCACTAATGGCTTAGTTAGGATTTATAATTCGTTTCATCCAATTTTTGATATTGAAGGTATCTTTTTGCAATTTCAAATGTTTTAATGTGTCTAAGTTAACTAACCGACATTTGGTGTGAATAATGCAGGACATATGGCGCAACTTGGGAAGAAAAATTTGACCCTGTTCTAGACGCTAAGGAAGGAGAAGACGGCTAGGGCAAAAGCGGTCGGGAGCACTGAAGTTCCAAATTTGCAAGAATCCCTCGTGGAAGTACACGTGCACGGGGGGACCAAGAGAAAAACATAGTTGCCGGCGAGGCCCAGTAAGGGAAAAGATGTAAATAAGGTCCGAGCTACGCTATTAGGACCGGGATCATCCATTGGTGGTGAAGACCTTGAAGCTAGATTGATCGAGTTGCTGGAGCCGGTCCTTAGGCGAGACATTGATATCAATGTGCCGGAGGAGCTGATTAACTCGATCAACAACATGGAGGCCAATGCTTTTGTGAAGGCCATGGTGGAATTCAGTAGCAAGGCGCTGATATTGGGGCGTTGGGTTGGGTCATTGTATCAACAAGAATTAAAGGAGGGGAATCGGGAGAAGCTAGAGGAATTGCAAGGCCAGGTTGACAAGTTTGCGAAGGAGAAGGAAGCGTGGGAGAAGGAAAGGGAAGAGTGGAAAAAAGATAAGAAAAGGCTAGGACCTTGGAGAGTGCGCTGTCTAGACTCGGAAGAGAAGTTGAAGGGCCGAATTGCAGATCTAAAGGCCGATTACGATGAGTTGAAGGAGAAGCATGATGACCTTGAGGTGGAGCTGGATGATTTGAAGAGTTGTGTTATCCAGGAGCATATAAATGGATTTCAGAAGGGGTTACGGCAGGCGACTTTCTTTTACAAGGATGTTAATGTTGGTGATGGTAGATTTGATGTGAATAAGGACGTGGTTGATGGCATGCTCGTGGATGAAGTAGAATCGAGTTCCGAGGGGGATACGACAAAGACGACAGAGGCGGAGAAAGCATATGCCAATCTTGATGATGGTGTGGAGCGAAGGATGCCGAATAGGGGGTGGCTTAGAATTGATGTTTGAATATTTTCAAATTGATTTTGATTCTAAGTCTGTATTAATCCATACATTGTTTACTCTTTTTGCCAATCCGTATACCATCTACTTTACTGTTAATGTGAAGGTTTTTCTTGGTATGTTTGTTGTGGTGTGATTCCGATAGGATGTTTGACGTAGGCCATTTTTGGTTATAGTCCGTCTTAATTTGGGAAGTAGTTTAAGGTTTTTGGAGTGCGATTGTTGTAATGTTTGTAAGTTAAGGGTATTCGACCCAGGCTGCTTACTTGTGGTAAGGGTGGGGAACTTAAGGGAATTAAAAACAACTTAAGGGTGTTCGACCCAGGCCGCTTACTTGTGGTAAGGGTGGGGAGCTTAACGAATTGAAATTAAATTGAGGGTGTTCGACCCAGGCCGCTTACTTGTGGTAAGGGTGGGGAACTTAAACGAATTGAAATTAAATTGAGGGTGTTCGACTCAGGCCACTTACCTGTGGTAAGGGTGGGGAACTTAAATGAATTGAAATTAAATTGAGGGTGTTCGACCCAGGCCGCTTACTTGTGGTAAGGGTGGAGAACTTAATAACAATGTAAAGGATGGATGAAGAGATGAACATGTAATCAAGAACTGTTTGCTTTATTCATAATTTTTGGGGTGCCTCGTTAAAAACTCCCTGGCCAAAACCCTCCTTAGGGAAAAATGCCAAGTGAGGAAAAAGAGTACACCAAGGGTTACAAGTATTTGGTACTTTAAGTATTCTAGCTAAAGTAAAATTTGAGTTGGCACATGTTCCATGTGTTTGGTATTTCTTCGCCTGTTAGTTGTTCAAGTTTGTAAGCGCCACGCCCGACATCCTCGTGTATTCGGTATGGGCCGTCCCAATTGGCAGAAAATTTGCCATCCTTCTTTCTCTCGCTGTTGGCCATTCTCCAAACTAGGTCTCCTGTGGCGAATGATCGCGGGCATAAATTCATGTTATACTTTCAGGCCACTCTCTATTTAGCTGCTAAGTTGTGTATTTGAGCTTTCTCTCTTAATTCAGATAGGAGGTTGAGGTGGGTGTACATGTTTTGATGCTTTTGCTATGGATCGTATAGTTCTTGGTGCAGAGATGGTTCACAAATTTCCACCGGTATCATAGCCTTTGCACCGTACATTAGACTGAAAGGAGATTCGTTTGTTGCTGATTGGGGGGGTACACCTGTATGCCCACAGTATTTCCACTAATTCTTCTGGCCATCGTCATTTGGCGCTATCTAACTGTTTGCACAACTCTACTAGTATGACTTTGTTGGCTGCCTCGGCCTGCCCATTGATTTGCGGATGCTCGACAAAGCTGGTTACATGTTTGATGTCGAGGCTAGTGTAGAACTTAGAGAGCTCTTTGTCTATGAATTGCCGGCCATTGTCAGTTATGATCGTGTGTGGGACGCCATATCGACATATGATATCTTTCCAGACGAACTATTGGACTTGTTGGGCTGTAATGGTGGCTAGCGGTTTGGTTTCTATCCACTTGGTGAAGTAGTCGATGGCTACTGTGTGGAATTTTACTTGGCCTATTCCTGGGGAAAAAGGGTCGAGCATGTCCACTCCCCATTTTGCAAAGGGCCATAAGGAGAGTATGGCGTGAAGTTGTTCTTGCTTTTGGTGGATGAGGTTGCCATGCTTTTGGCAGGGAATGCACTTTTTGACAAAGGTGTGGCAATATGCCTCCATGGTGGGCCAAAAGTAACCGGCGCGGAGGATTCTATTGGTCATGGTTCGTGCGCCGAAATGATATCCGCATATGCCTCCGTGTAATGCTTTTATGATGTACTAGGCTTGTTCGGCTGTGACATATTTGAGGAGCGGCTGGCCGTATCCCTGCTTGTATAAGTCATCACCTATCATTGTATATCTGACGGCTTTAGCTACCCAACTCTTGTTGGCATCAGGTGGGGTGTTACCGGTTCGAAGGTACTGAATGTAGGGAGTTGTCCAATTGTCGGCCTGGTTTAGGGTTAGGTTACGACAAGTGTTTGTTGTGGAAGGTGCGGATAGTGTCTGTTGTAAGAGGGATCTATGTTGGCTCTTTAGCTTAGTGCTGGCTAGTTTAGATAATATGTCGGCCTTGACATTTTCAGATTTAGGGATGTGTTGGATGCATACTCGTTCAAAAGTAGATTGGATGACGTTTCGGACTAGGTGGTAAAAGTGCAGGAGGGTAGGGTCTTTGATCTGGAATTCATCATTTAGATGGCCCACTGTGAGTTTAGAATCAATTTTGCACGTAAGCGTTTTGACGCCGACTTTGCGGGCATTAGGGAGCTCTAGGGGTAAAGTTTCATCAACAAGCTCGAGGCATGGATCGCGGCCTACTCTGGGGTCCAAATCATTTCCAGATAAGGCGATGTCAGAGCCAGGTGGACGTTCAATGTTGTGTGTTTGAAGGATGGGTAGTTGTGGTCGTAGACTGGCCATGTAGCATTCTTGCGCGAGTTGTTGGTCGCCATGGATGGTAAGGATGTCTCCGGATGGGGAGGGAAATTTCATGGCCATATGAGGTGTAGATACGACTACGCCGAGAGTGTTGAGGGATGGTCGGTTGAGGAGTACATTGTATGATGGAGGTGAATCTACGACAAGGAAGCGGATAGGGATTGTCTTGGTTTGAGAGCCATCGCGAAAGACGGTATGGAGGTCGATGTAGCCACGGGCGGAGACCTTCTCTCCTGAGAAGCCATATATGGGTTCATCGTAGGGAACCATGGCAATGGTTAGGAGCTGTAGTTTCTGGTATGTTGTCCAATAGAGGATATCGACTGAACTGCCTTGGTCGATAAGAACTTTCTTGATTGTGTAGGTTTCCAATTCAACCGTGATGACCATGGGGTCATCTTGCTAGTTGTAAGACCCGAAAAAAATTAGACTAAAGGGAAACACATCAGAAAAATTAATGGCTTGATTAATATTGTTGATTTATTTAATTTAATTAGGTTATCTAATTATGAAATATGAAATAATTATTATTTGAGTGATGTAAGTTATTGTTGTATTTATTTTAAATTTTAGTATTATATTTAATGTTCCAGATATGTGTATATAGCAAAGTGGTGCGAAATACGATGTGCAAAAATATGTGGTTGAGTGGTTATGCATTTGTACGACCTCTTTTGGCGCATGGTTTAATTCTGGTCTGAGAGAAAAAAGGCTTATGTTTTGTTATTTTAATTTATGTTAAAATACCTTTTTGGTTCCAATTTTCATCAAGTTTTTTCAAATAAGTCCTAATTTTGGTTTCGTGTTCAAATAGGTCCCAATTTTCATCAATTTTGTTCAATTTGGTCCTTTTTTGCTAATACTGTTTAAATCAGTAACGACTATGAACAGTGACTGCCACGTGTCATTTTGTGTTTTTTTTGAATTTTTATTTTAATTTATTTTTTTTAATTTTTTTAATTTGTTTAAAATCTACATGTGTCAACCCAGTAGCGTGCCACATGTCACTTCGTGATTTTTTTTGAATTTTTTATTATTTTTTTGAATTTTTTTGAATTTTTTTTAAATGTCCACGTGTCAACCGAGTAACATGCCACGTGTCAAAGTCAATGTTGTATATTCAATTTGGTCCCTATATTTGTTATTTTTGTTCAATTGAGTCCCAATTTTTGTTAATACATGTCTTTTATTTACATGTCTATGCCATTAATCTTCTTTTATTTATGGTCGTGTGATGTTTTTAGAAAGCATATGTTTTGCAGGTTGTTTTTCTTGGTACCGATTTCATTTTCGTTGTTGTTTATGCATGGGGTTGCTTGGAGAATGTTTACATGGTGTGAGGTTACATGTTGGTGAGTTACGTATATGAGGAGAAGGACTTGAGAGGCTTGGGTCACATGCAGTTTGGTTCTTTATTTATTTATGTTGCTACAACTTGGTTTCCTTTCTCTTTTCTATCACTTTGTGGAGTTGTATAATGAATTCCAGTTTTATTTTGGTTGTACATGCATTTTGCATGCGTGTCAAAGGGGGGTGTGGTGTTTCTTTCTTTCATAATGCATGGGTTAGTTTGCCATAAATATTTGCATCCCTTCCATTTACTTCAAAATGTTTCGGTACAATCACATTTTTTGTGTCATAGCTTTTTGGTTTCAACTTTTTAAACCTTTCATGTAGGTGTGTCAAATGAGGTTTCTTTTTGTTGGTGCAGCCACACTATTACTCACATGCATGGGGTTTATGTTTGGAGTGTATTTCCTCATGCAGTGCAACATTGAAGTGATTTGGGAAGTGTAGGGGATGCGTTTCTATATATTTTCCGGAGGCAAGTCTCGTTGCTAGTTTTTGGGAGGCAAGTTTCGTTGTTAGTTTTTGGGATGTATGGGCATAGGTGTTTTTATGTTCTTTGCTTTTCTTTATCTATGAAAAATGCATGCAAACATATCCTTGTTCACGGCTGCAGTAGTTTTTGGGCATGAGATTAACTTTTCTTCTTCCTTCTTTCATTCTATTATTTTTGACGTTGTAGAGTGAGGATGGGCTCATGAATTTGCTTTTCTTCTCTTTCTATTCTCTTTGTTTGCTTTTATTCTCTAACCTAATGCATGGGGTCCACATTTACAATTACATTTCTCTTTCCTAAGTTTAACCACACATAAAGGTAGACCAATTCAGAGTGCAAAGTTTCTTTATTTTTTTCCTAGCCATGGGTCCCACTTGTTGCTTAAAGATACAATTCATTTCCATGGGCCCACATGTGCTTTGTTTTCATTCTTTTCCTTTGATGTTGTGTGCAGACCATGATTTAAATTATTTGTTGTATATTTATAAATAGGGTAATGCATGGGTGGGGTCCACATGTAAATATAATTTCTCTTTCTTCCTTGTGTTTTTCTCTTTAACGTAAATTTGAGTGTAGTGAATGTGTTAGTGATCCATTAGGTTTGGATATTAACTTGTTTATTCTTTCATAAACTTTTGGTTCTCTTTAAATTCTCATATTTTTGGTTTAGTGCTTTTTATTGGGTTTTATTTATTATCTTATATTTTAGTGTGTTGGTGACCATTGATGAGATGAGTGTGTTGTTGGCTTTACTTTTTGGCTTATATAATGTGATGGTTATTTTGTTGAACGCGAGTTATATAGCCATAGTTGCAATGTCAATGTTATTTCTTTGTCTTGGTTATATGTAATATTCTAGTTGCATGTTAGAGAATTAAAATGGTGGCTTGGTGCTTTAGTTGTTTATTGCTTCTTTTAGTTTGGAAACCACTTGTAGAGTTCATTGCTTGAATGTATTATTTGATAAGTTGTCAGGTTTATGTTATGGAACTTTATATTTTCAAGCATGATGTGGTGGTGTGTATTTGTTATGGAACTATTGTTATTAATGATGTGGTGGTGATGAAGGATTGACCCCAACCAAGGATGAAGGCACATGCTTAAGAAGACTCAGCATGTTTAGAAAGGAAGTTCACTAATCCTTCATCCCTTTCATTTGTGTTTGTTATTTTTGATTCCCTAAGTTGACTTAGTTGAATCAACTTTAGTTGACTTGTTGACCTTTGACTAGACTTGACTTGTTGACTATAGTTGACTTGACTTAAGCCAACATGCTAATCTATGTTTATTTGCTTTGTAGGTTAATTAGGAGTAAGAAAGCAATGCTAGGTGGCGCATGGTGATTGGGGAGCATA
>Ga0099822_1000924_pt1 | contig 31605 bp, 18 predicted proteins | sample CowpeawhiteBW_FD_76839 | JGI IMG/M metagenome (GOLD analysis project Ga0099822, IMG submission 76839) | Root nodule microbial communities of legume samples collected from California USA - Cow pea white BW | ecosystem: Host-associated > Plants > Roots > Nodule | place: USA: California | collected... | reverse complement strand
TATAAGTTTTAATAGATAAATAAATTAAAAAGAAAAAAAAAAAATACTAGAATAATAGCCTAAAATAAAAATAGGAAAAAAAAAAAAAAAGCGCAGTAAAAGAATATACGCCAGCAACATGAAACCTATTAACATTTCATCACTAGTTAGAAAACTACATTTACAACACGTAATTCATTGAAAATTCTATAATAGGAGTAATAAGTTTACAAATATAAAAATGTATCAATTTTACTAATTTGATATTACTTATAATAACGCAACTCATTGATAATACTTATATGTAATATTTATATATTAATCTTTGAGTAGATGGATTTAAGAAAGAGACGTGTAGATGAATTTGAGAGAATTTTAGAGTGAATTGTGTGTTACTTTTTCTTAAAAGAGAGTTAGAGGTAATAATAAGTAAATTAGGAAGTAGAGTTTGTAAGAGTTTATGAGTAATTTGATTAATCCGATAATTAAAAAAGATGTTTTAACATAAATAATAAGTAGATTATTATATTGTCCTTTATGTAATAAGTAGTATAAATTAATATTTGTATGAATTGGTTCCAACTCATATGGGATCAGATCCCTTCTCCTAACGCCATGCCTGGATCGATTACAACAACACTTGGATCATATGCCTCTTAAGTGGTTCCAACAACACACGAATTAGATCCCTCTTAAGTGGATTGGTTCCACACGTAATTGGATTGTATTCAACTTTGTTTATTTTCTTTCCCCTTCTAGACCTCATGAACAACCACTTCATATATCGATTTCAACTCTATTATTCACCATTAGGATCTTCTCGGTGCACTTCTCATCTCATTATATCAAACATGCACACACAAGAATAAAATAGACTTTGCTCAATTAATCCTCTTAAATCTACTTAGGCGTGATTGTAAAAGTTGTACATCTCGCAAATCATTGTTTTTAATCGCTGATGATTCATCATAACATAATAATTACCTCTTAATCCATCTTTCTATTCTCTTTCAAACAACAAATACACTCAAATGAACACAACTTAAATATAAAAAAAATTAATAATATATATTACTATAGAAAATATAATCATCTTTAATCATTTTTGCTCACAAATTCTCTCATCTTATTTTTTTTTACTCTATTAAACATAAAAAAAATGTTTATATATGAGTTTCACTCACGTTATTCAAAATTCAGTCACATTACATCTCAGAAATTGCTGGACCAAATCCCATGAAAACAGACATCACGGTAATGTAATAAAAGATTTGACATTAATTAAAGTTAAAATATTGACAAAACATGAGTAAACAAGATAAAAAAAACTAAAATGCATTGAAGAAAAATTGCATTATTTGAGAGGTGTTTCTGATCAACCGAGGAGGAGAGCATGAATGCATATTTGATGGTTGATAGAAAGCATAATGATGAGACAGTGGAATTGAAGGGAAGATTTTCCATTATGAATGAAAAGACGTCATAAATAGTGTGGTGAGGAAGTGAAATGAAACACAGAAAATACATTACTTTATGCTCTCTTCTGCATCCAAATGGTCAAACATCATTTATGTTCATAAATAGACAAGGCAACCCCTCCAACCACGAGACGCAGATTACAGTTTTGCACTTTCAATTAAAAATGTGGCATCTCTGCATGCTCATACCTAGCTGTCACTGTGTCACAACACACTCCTGAATGCACCACTAAATGCTGCAATAAATACTGTGTTTAGTTCAAATCAACGAGGCAAAAAAATATTTATTCACTGTACAAACAAATTATTTCTTTTACAGAATGCATTACTTATTTTTGAATGCCACTTCCCATATAAGTGATTTCTTTTTAACTATATTTTAAATGGAAGGATAATGAAAGTTTTATTTTTCTCTCAAAACTAAGAGATCGATAATATATTATTAGCCTTATGTTTTAAGAAAGTAGATGCATATGCATCCTAACTCCTAATAAATATGTCACAAATCATAACAACCATTATCAACACAAAATGTTAATATTTTAATGTACTTGCAGAGATAGTGAGTGGTAGCAAACAACACTCTTACAAAAATTATACGAATTTGGATACAATCAAATGTCGGAATGGTGTATAAGCAGAACAGAGAGAAAGAGCAAAATTAAATTTCTAATTTAAATAGAAGAATACGAAAAAAAAAATCAGTCACGTTGTTTACGTTTAACTTCTGAATTTGAAAAATCCAGCTTATGACAGCAAAAAAATATTTGGCACGTAGCTACGCACTGAATATCCATCTGTTCTTGTGGTTGTATATCGTGGATGCAAAATTTTAGTGCTTCTTCGTCGTTACCAATTCAAATACAATACGAATAAGTATATTTAATTTTTTTCTAACAATATAATCTTTTTTTTCCAAAAATCAAATCGTTTCATATGCAATTGTTTTTTTTAATAATTAGAAGTTTAACAGGGAGCGTGTAAGAGCGTTTTGGACGCGTGAATTGTATTTTGTATCTTTAAATAGGAACACGCATTGGAAGAGTATTTTGTAAAATTGTGAAAAATGACATAGATGAAAAAAGAAAAAAATAAGAAAAATAAAGAAATAAAAGGAAAAAAAAATTCCTTGCTTAACAGCAGCTGCCAATGTGTTAAAACCAGACACGTCCTCTTCCCTTTTTTTTGTCAGAAAAAAAAAAAAAAAGAGAAACAGAGAGAGAAATGGAGACAGAGACAGTGATGAATGAATGAAAAATGAATCTGGTATAAGTAAGTCATAGATTTCTTTTTCTCAGAACTCCACCTCTCTCTCTTTCTCTCTCTGGAACTTCACTCCATCAAGGTTCCAGAGAAAACCGCGTACTCTTTAAAACGCACCAACAGAAGAAAGAAAGAAAGAAAGAAAGAAAAACGCAGAACTCAAGAACATCCCAAGAAATTCCAGCAATGCCGTTTTTTCTTTAAGACCCTTTCATTTTCTTCCATCAAGAACCCGTTTTGCCACCGACCCATTACTCCAATGCTTCCCCTTCGCCTGAGCGCCGTCGTTTCTTCCCTCATTCTCTGCTTCCTCTTCCCCCCGTTCTTCTGTCTCGGAATCCGCTCTTTTCCGACCGCCGAGGACGGCGGCGCGTTCTTCCACTACGCGGAGGCACCGGAGTACCGAAATGGGGCGGGCTGCCCAGCTCCCTCAACCCACACCGCTATCCCCTCGTGCGACCCGTCTCTGGTCCACATCGCCATGACCCTCGACTCCGGCTACCTCCGCGGCTCCATCGCCGCCGTGCACTCCGTTCTCCGCCACTCCTCGTGCCCGGAAAGCGTGTTCTTCCACTTCGTCGCGGCGGAGTTCGACCCGGCAAGCCCGCGGGTCCTGACCCGTCTCGTTCGGTCCATCTTCCCTTCTTTGAACTTCAAAGTCTACATCTTTAGAGAAGACACGGTGATTAACCTAATCTCGTCTTCAATCAGACTGGCCTTGGAAAACCCGTTGAACTACGCGCGCAACTACCTCGGCGACATGCTGGACGCGTGCGTGGACCGCGTGATCTACCTGGACTCCGACGTGGTGGTGGTCGACGACGTGAGGAAGCTGTGGCGCGTGCCGCTCACGGACGCGCGCGTGATCGGTGCGCCGGAGTATTGCCACGCGAACTTCACGAAGTACTTCACCGAGGAGTTCTGGAACGACCCTTTACTCTCTCGCGTGTTCTCTTCTCGAAAGCCTTGTTATTTCAACACTGGGGTGATGGTGATGGATTTGGTGCGGTGGAGGGAGGGGAACTACAGGAAGAGGATTGAGAACTGGATGGAACTGCAGAGGAAAAAGAGGATTTATGATTTGGGTTCTCTGCCTCCTTTTTTGCTTGTTTTTGCAGGGAATGTTGAAGCCATTGATCATAGATGGAACCAGCATGGGCTTGGTGGGGACAACGTTAATGGGGTGTGCAGGTCTCTGCATCCCGGTCCTGTTAGTTTGTTACATTGGAGTGGAAAGGGGAAGCCATGGGTGAGGCTTGATGAGAAGAAACCATGTCCTTTGGATCGTCTTTGGGAGCCTTATGATTTGTACAAACCCAAACAAACGAGGGATAGGGTGAGAGATCAGAACTGGGGGTTCTCTTCTTCTATTTTGGTTGGCTATGCTCATGATTTGTTGTGATGATGATGATGAAGAAGAAGAAGATGATGATGATGATGGTGATTCTTTGGTACATTTGTTGTTCAGAGATTCTTTGTTAGCAGTGTACAGAACAGATTGAGTAGAAGAGATTGATTGGGGTTCTTCATTCTTTATGTAGAATTTCTCTCTTTTCTTAAGACGTTTTTTAAAATTCTTGTGCTTTACAAAGTATGAAATTTCGATTCTTTTCTCTGCTGGTGGAGGGTTCCATTGGAACGATTTTGGTGGGTGGGTTCAGTTCCTTGTATGGGACCATTGATTGTATGTGCGAAACCAAGTGCAGAATAACAGACAGTTGTTCATTGTTTTATTTGGATTCAGTTTCTATCACCCTTTTGTTTCCTTTCCTACCTGACAATTTCACATTCAATGGTGCGGTGAGGTTGAACAATCTGGTGTTGAACACGTACCAAAGTTAAACTTTGCTCTTCATTGACATTTTCGAACACCGTAAAATATGAAAAATTGTCGAATTATCTGGTGTGTAAAGCAAAATTCCAGATTAGGATAAATATAGGTAGAGTGAATAAATGAAAAGACAAAGCGGAAGGCACATTGGCACTTGTCATGTTATGATTGAGAATTGATCACGGAATGACTATGAATTAAGGCTAATAAAGGGCGAAACAAAGTGCACATGAAAGGGTGTTTGTTTAAAGTGGTGGTTGGTTCGCTCACGGTTGTTTCCTTTGCCATGAGGAAACTGAAATCATCGTAGTTTTCACTTATCAGCAACTTTAGACCCCACAAAACAGCTAATGCTATTTGGAAAGTTCTTGGCGTAAGGATTAATCATTGCAGTTTCATCTTGACTCGCAATTTTCGTCACAGGCGTCATTTCACACAGTCTTCTCAAGACTTCCATGAGAATCCAAGGAACGCATTCGTAGGAATTGGTATAAGAATAACACTATTATTGGTTTATACTTTATACCATTATGCCACTTTTTTTTCATTTTTCTTTAATTTCCATTGTATATGCCATTTGTCCAACATGAAGTCATGCCTTGCTGTTCTGGTTTACCAAAGTTGACCACATGAGGTGTACCGTTACAATGTCTGTTTCAAATGAAATTAACAAATTTCGCGTTTGCTTACTCAATTAAACTATTGGGAAAATGCGGTCATTCTTAATATTCTTAGTGCTAATTGTCAATTGCATTATTTGCAACATGTCGTCTAACAGAAAAGAGTTCCATAAAAAATGATCCAGGAACAAAAAGTTAAACAGTTGTTGCAGAGGTATAAAAAGAATTGGAGTTTGCCAGAGCCATGTATTTCCTCAATTGAAATCTTAATGCCAAACTGTGTTTTTTTTTTCCCTATTTTATTCGGATATAAAAATAAGAAAAATGTCACATTGAAAGCACTATTAGCCTAATGTGCTACCAGAACATGATGTATAGAAGGAACAAACATTAAAATTCGGAGTACAAAACATGTTGGCAACTGCCAATTGCATTGCTTGCGTCATGTCTGCAGAAAAAAATGACATCAAAGGACTATGATTGAGGAACAGAAAGGTGAAGAAGATACTGTAGTAGTATAAACAGAAGTAACTTTTGCTATAGAAACATTGATATCATAAGGGGTTTGAATTTATACACTCCTTTTTCATCAACCTTGCAAAAAAGGTGCCAGCTATATGAACCGTGTCAACAAATTAAAAACAGGAAAAAAAAAAGGACAAATCATACTTCTCACTCCACAATAATATTCAATACATGACTCTCAGATCAGCCATCTGATTTTAATTTGATTATTAAACATGTAATGTTGTAACATGACTGTTTCGATGTCTTTTTCTGTTCATTTTAAATATGTGAATCTAACACCATGTTCCCACCTAGAATCCCAAGCAAAATGCAATAAGAAATTAAGGATATTATTAGTGACAATAACTGGATCACCTCCATCACCAGCATAATCAATTAATCATCCCCCAAGGTTTCTACGAATTGTTTCTACTTCTCTGCCAGTAATTTGGAAACCCTTCTTGAGAATTTCATCAAAAATTTCAGGCTTGCTGGCAAATGTTGCAAGTGATGCTATTTGAGTACCTGGGTTCTGGCTATTTAAACCAGAAAGCGCTAGTGCTGGTTCCCTTAACGCATTGTTGGACAAGAAATGTATCAGGCCCTTTGGGAACACAAAAGACTCACCGGGCTTCAGGTTCTGGGTAAACACACGGTTATTTGTGTCAATAAAGCCCACAAGAAGCTGGCCCTTGAGGCAAGTGACCACTTCGGAGGCCCGCGGGTGGGAGTGAGGTGGCACGATCCCATTCGCCGCTATATCAACCCGGGCCAACACCAGGCCCAATGTGTTAAGCCCAGGAAGATTAACAGTGTTGGTGGCTATGACACTGAAGCCAAATATGTTACTAGTGTTACCACTCTTAGACAAAGCAGAAGTCACAAAATTCGACGCTGTAACTTTATCTGGGTTGATACAGGGCACCCCATTAAGGAAAAATTCACCTTTGTTATCAGCAACACAGTAATCTTGAAGCGGGTCAGGGTCGGGTCTGGATTGGCCCAATAGAAGGAATAGGGTGAAGAAAAGTAATTGAAAATAGTTTCTCATTTTTGCTAGAATTGAAGAAACAAGTGAAAGGAGAATTTTTTTGATGTGTTACATTGTAACTTGCATAAGCAAAATTGTATATAAATAGTTGTAGAAGAGAAAGAGAGAGAAGGTGGTTGATGTTGATATTGATTTAACTTCCATGTGTGTTGTGGGGTGTGGTGATTGAGTAGCTTAAGAGCATAGGGTGAGGGAAACAAAGGCAAAACTTAAAGTAAGTGTGATCAATTCAAATTAAGCCACACACAAGAGGTGATGTGTACCTTCTATTTGACTGAAAATGATTTTTGATTAACTACTATGTTTACCATTCCCAGGCCAAGTCCATTCTTTATTTGGGCTTGGGCCCAATTTAGATCACGATATGCAAATCTAACGGTGTCGTTTGAGGTAGTAGGGACTGATACGGCATCGTTTTGTGTTCTTATTTGAGGGTGTAGGGGGGTAGGACCTTATATTATATGGTTATATAGTTTTAGTTCAGCCGATTCAATCATGGTCCACATGTAGCCCAAATGCTATACATATTATAATAAATTTTGAGACTCGTCACATGCAAACTTTCCACACGCGGCGTGAGAGTTTTAGGTTGTGGCGATGTGGGCCTTCCTTCCTTGCCTTACATTGCTGCTTGATCTCATCCATGTATCTAATCTAATCTAATCATCACTGCATTGGGGTTAATGGGTCTCTTTCTTTGAACCATCTAGTATAGAGATATTCGTTAGTTTAGTGGGAGCAAGGAAAAAAAAATTAAGTGTGGTTGTGACTTGACTTGTGATCTCCTTGTTTTATTATTCAGTGCATGGTCACTTGTTTAGTTGAAGCTATATGATTTGAGTAATTATTTGCTAAAAAGGGTATAGTTTCTTTTTGTTCCTTTTTTTTTTTAACCTTTGTACAAGGTTCTCCCTTCATCATTCTATGTCCTTTCGTTGTGTTGTGATTCAACGTTGTGTTGTGAAGTCTAATCCAAATTGATTCAACGTTGGCCCTCACTGGAAAGCAGTGGTACTTATTGGCGTTAAAAGTTACCAAGTTGTGATTTAGAAATATCGAGTAACTTTGCACTTTGCACTTTGCTCTAAGTTTTGCTTTTGGGATTGGATTTTTTTATTTTTATGATTGGGTTTTTGGTGTTGGGAGTTTCCTGAAGTGCCACAAGCAGACAAAGGGTGTTGTTACTGTAGACAAGTGAAGTAGAATTTGATGTGAAGGAAAAAAAAGAAGAGTATTCTCTCACTCCAAATCCACATGCACATGTTCCTGCTATTCCCCTTTCTCATCATTTGCTGCAAATTATTTTAGACTCTTCTTTTTTTGTCCCATTGGGAGGACTCTTACTCCTGGTCTTTTCAGTGAGATATCCAGGAATGGTTATTCCCCAATTGCTTGTTTACAGGTCGTATAGTGCATAGCTTCTGTGGCGAAGTAGTAATTTACTTCCATTGGTGAATTTCTTGTGGATGCAACAGTGTTTGAAGATAAGGTAAACACGTTTGTCATTAAGGTTCTTTCAGATTAGAAGTTGATTATTTTTGTATTATTGTTGCAAATCTGTCTTGCTCTCTGCTTGGATCACATCCAAATTTATGATTGTTGAAATCCTGTGCTGTTTATGGTGGTGGTTGTGAGTTGTCTTTGTGTTGGTTGTCTGCAATTATGCACAAAAGTTTTTGTTTTTTTCCCTGATATTGAAGCAGATGGGAGAAAGTGCCGCTTCCAATCCTTCTTTGCAAGTGTCTGTTTCATTTGGGAGATTTGAGAACGATTCCTTGTCTTGGGAGAGATGGTCCTCTTTCTCTCCTAACAAGTACTTAGAAGAAGTTGAGAAGTGTGCCACACCTGGATCAGTGGCTCAGAAAAAAGCCTACTTTGAAGCCCATTACAAGAAGATTGCTGCCCGGAAAGCCGAATTGCTGGCTCAGGAGAAGCAGAAGGAGAATGATTCTTTCAGATCAGAAGAACAAGATGAAATAGATCTGGGTGGCAACACTGATGTACAACTTGATAAATCCGACACTCAAGGTTTCGATGAAGGAGTTACACAAGAAACCAGTTCTGTTGCTGAGATCCATAGGACCCATGTTAATGATTCTGAGGAGGAAGTTGCAGTTTCAAGAGATTACGAAAGTTCGCCGGTTGAGATGGAGAACAAGGAAGTGGAAAGTATATCACATGGTTCCTTCCAGATGGATGAACCTGAAGATGTATGCGTGAAACAAGAAGAAAGTCCTAACATTGAAGATGAAGATGTGAAGGAAATTTCCCACGTTGTGTACAAGGACACAGCAAAGGCTTCAGAAGTTGAAGCAAAAGATGTGAAATTGGTTCAACCAAAGGAATCTAAGGTTTGATTCAATTCATATATCCATCAGATTCATGTTCTTTATTAAGGGTTGGCAATCTGGTTACCCTGGTTTTAATTTCTCTCCCTCTTATTTGGACAGGTTACCTCTGTGAACAAGGGTAGCCATGCAGCCAAGACAAAGAAGAAACCAATGCTACATACTTCTAAGGCATCCCAGATTTCCACACCAAAAAGTTCAAAGCCTGCATCAACTCCTACCAAAACAGTAACACCTGCTTCTTCAACTAAAAAGGGAAGTTCTCCATCTTTGTCTAGGAGGCAAATTACTTCTAGTGGGGAGAGCAGAAAATTTGCTAACAAACCTTTGCACATGTCTCTGAGTTTGGCTCCAAGTAATCCTGAGCCAGCTCCTCAAGCTACCATGAGGAGATCTTTAATCATGGAGAAAATGGGGGATAAGGACATAGTCAAACGAGCATTTAAGACATTCCAGAACAGCTTCAACCAGCCAAAAGCTTCTGGTGAAGACAAATCTTTGATAAAGAAGCAGGTAATTGGAAATCTTTATGCACTACTGTTCATCATTGACAAATGTTTTTTATACAGTGCAAATAGTACTACACAACTGTAGAAAATCATATTGATTTAAAAATGTTTTTCTCTTTATTTCCTGTGCAGGTTCCTTCAAGAGGGACCGTGTCAAAGGTTCCAACATCTACGGCTTTGAGGAAAGAAAATGGACGGTAAAATTTTTAATCTGCACTGATAATGAGTTTTCATTGCACAAGTTTCTTTTTCTTTTGTATATTTCATAGTCCTTTTCTCTTTGTCTCTTTCATCCTACTGGTGCGCTCAAGATTACCATTTGATGAGGTCATGTTTTTGTTGGTAGCTTTCTTTGGGAGAATTTTAAGCAAGGAAACAACCGATATTGTAGAATACAGGAGGAAACGTAGCGAGTTATTGTTATGCAAATTGATTCAAAAATATTTTATAACTTGTGATTTTGTCCAACACATCTGTTGTAATTTTAATTAAACCTTTTCCTTAAGTTGAAAATTTCTGTATATGACCCTCTCGAAATTATTTGTGAATAGGCCAACTAAGGTTGAGAGTGCGGATAAAAGTGGAAATGCTGTACGAACTTCTTTTGGCCCAAAAAGTGATATCAGAGCAGAGAAAGGAAAAGAGGTAGGACTAGCTCTTGGTTTTTCCCTATTACATTTCAGTGCCTATAACATGGAATATTCATAAGATTATGAGAATTCAACCTTTTCACTTTCTATTTCTTAATCAGTCTTCAAGAAAAATAGAGGAAAAATCTAATGCTAGAGAAGTAGAAAGAATGCGTCTTCAATCAAAAGTAAAGGTAAACGCCCTCTTTCATGCTCCAAAATGTTTTTCTAGAAATGACTAGCAGTTCCTACATTCCCTCTTGCTAATGGTAAGTGTGTCTGCATATATCTACTGTACTAGGAAAAATGCTAGAAACACCCTCTTTGAATATATTCCCTGGTGTTAACTGCTGTTAACCTTGTGAGTGCTACTTATTAAATAAACTTCACTTATGTTATAAGTTCATTGTTTTTAAGAAAATTTAACTAATTTTAAAGTATGTGTTAAACTGTTTATTCCAACACTCATGATACTTAGGTATTCTAATATGTATAATAGGTGATATGAGGTTATTAATAAAAAATGGACATTACTATTTTTCATCTATAAATGGCTTTCTGAACTCTGTATGCATCAAACGCAGGAGGAAAAAAAAGAGGCAGAGATTAAAAGGTTAAAACATAATGTCAAAGGCACATCCACACCAGCTTTTTACCGTGGTCAAAAAGTAGTAAAAAGTCGTCCAGAAAAGGTACAAGTTGTACATTTTATCCGAGATATGTACCCTACATAAATTGTAGTTTATACTTGTCTGCTGAATGTTTCTTAAATTCTTACCTTCGTTTTCACTTTGGGGGTAATAACTGATAATTTATTTTCTTTATATTTAATACTGTAAAGCAATTTGTAAAACAGCTTCTATTGATTGCATTCTGTTTCTGGAGACACAACTTAAATTACTTAAACAATAAAGCTTAACTTTGAATTGAAGTAAGCTGAAACTTGTGTTCCTCAAGTTATAATTACTGGAGTCTGGTGATTGTTGACAAGAAAGGGAGATCTATGTGACCTAGTTGTTTTGTTATTCTGTAAGAATGAACCTGTTTCTTGCCAAATGAGCAATGTGGTTGATGGAGATGATAATATAAGTTCTTTTTACAATATACATTCCGTTAACTGTTATTTGTAATTTCAGGGTGATGCTAAAAGTAAAAGTTAGAATCCTTGGTGTCCCCACAAGTGATAAAGGTGAAGAAGAAGGAGAAAAGAGGTTAAATACACCAGTGTATCAGGTAGACCTGTATGTTCAGTGGAAATGTTTGTGGAAACAGCTCAATGCTGTGATATTCATGTTTGGTAAGCAACAGTGGAGCTTATGAACATTGTGAGGAGTAGGAGGAAGGAGTAGGCATCATTTATTGATGATAATTTTCTTCCTTGCACCCCTCGTAGGCATTATGTTGATTAGGAAATAATATTGTATAATGTAATGTAAGAAATGCAAATATCTATTGTCATTGGTTGCATTATTATTCTGCTTCTCTACCCGTCCTATGTGGGTGATTGATATGGTTTTTAACATGTTGTAGACCATGTATCTCTAAGAAGCTAAGGTGATATAAAAGTTGTCTAAAGTTCAACTCGCCTATCTCCCCCATTCACATGCAATGATGCAAGACTTTGTTACATTGGGAAACATGATTGAAGAATTTTCAGAACCAAGGAACAAGACTAATTAAGTGGGTTACACAAAGCAGATTAATTTCAGTATCAAGTTTGACATATGTTCTCTCCAATATACACTAATCAGAAATAAATATTGCTGGATGTGCTACCTATACGAGGAAGAATTCTTATGCTAGCAACTTGAAATTTTGAACTTGTACAATAGCCTCTATCTCTCTCTCTCTCTCTCTCTCTCTCTCTCTCTCTCTCTCTCTCTCTATATATATATATATATATATATATATATATATATATATATATATATATATATATATATATATATACTTTTTGTCTTTTGTTTTTTTTATTATCCTTTCTTTTTCTTCCCTTTATTTTGTAGTTAGAGTATACAAGAAAAATCCTGTGTAACTGCGTACGGTTATGGAGATGTGGGATAATGCTTTTGCATGTACACAAATGCATACATAAAAAGAGAAGTACAATTATCACTGAAAAGTTAAAAGGCACACAACATTTATAATACATAGGAAACTTGCTAAAAAAAACTTGCAGAAATAATTGTATGCGGGAATTCAATTTATGAATGTTTTCTGACGCAAACAGAGAGCTATGCAGCCAAGATAGTAATGTCAAATTTGTCGTGTATTATGTTAAAATAAAATCATTGATGACACGAATTCATTTGTCTATCCTAACGTTGCTCTATTAGTTCATGCGCACGATCAGTTTACTTTTTGGGCAATGCTAAGTCAGCTTCTTTGGTGTCATACCTCAGATAAATAAAATAAAACCCATTAGTTGAACATTCAAATACAATAGAAAATGAGAAGAAACGGAGCACGTTATGAACTTCTGGATGATAACAAAAAGAATCCAAGATCTGTGTATATACATGAGACTTAAAATGCTCAAGAACAATAGTTCTCTGTACAAGTGACACGGTTAAAATTTGGAAAATTGTTAACACTACAAGAATGTTTTAGCTTCTGAATTTGACAGACAAACTGGCTCTAACAATGCCCTCATAGTATTTTCAAACCTCCATTGGTTAGCACTTTGCAACACAAGATCCTCCGCCACAAACTGGGAGTGATGTTATCATTTTGAACTGGGTTTTAGCACTTCAGCTCCATTATGTAAATGGTCCCAAAGATCAGGTTGCATGTGTTCGCAAATCCTAGATTTCGATGACATGCAATGTTAAACCTCCAAAGTCCTTTGTGCTGGTTCCTGTGCAGACTATTACAGTGTTAGACTTAATTTACCTTAGGCGTCTTCCTCTTCTGCATGTTACGAGCAATCTCAATGCATGCTTGATCAACCATTCCCAGAAAATCTTTAACTATGACGAATAGATAAAGAGGGTGTTCTGCACTATCTTTTGAAGCTCCTCCTTGATAATAATCTGTTGTTTTTTTCACAATTTGCATCACCCTTGTTTGCTCTTCCCTCACTAATCTCAATTCTTCCTCAGCATTTTCAAGAAAACGGTTCATTTCTCTCACAAAGTTCCCTCCCTTGTCATTTCCACACTGGGAAACAAGTTCTCTAATCTGAACAATCCTGGCCGAGAGTGCTGAGATTGAACCAACAAAAGCGTTGTAATCTGTAACGGCAGCTTTCTTCACGTTGGAAAACTCAGAACTGATCCCTCCCACAACTGGCAATCCTAGTGTTATGTATTCCTTCTGTCTTTGTTCATTTGAAGCAGAAGAGTTTTGAGAGTCATCACTGTAGTTACTGTTCCTGCTGCTACTACGACTCAAACTGTGGCTGCGGTTGAGAACAGCACGTTTTCCTTCAGAACGAACAACTTCTTCAACCACAAAGTGAAGCAATGTGGTTTTTCCATCAGTGCTCTTGACATCGGAGAGCTTTCTTAGAGAAGCCATGTTGAAAGCTTGAGCATTACCCCTCTGAGTTCCTGCATTCATGCGATTTCCAGCCTTAAGCACTGCTTCAAGAAGTTTCACAAAGATTCCGTGGTTTCGAAGCTCCTTGCACCCCATCTCAAGGTTCTGCAGAAACTCCTTGATTTCTAGAATCTCGGAGTCATAATTCAACCTGAATAGCAAGGCATTCAATCGCTTAAAAGCTGAAGGAACAGCTTTGAGGATGTGACGTAGGAAAGTTTCGGCTTCAGCAAGTTTTGAAGGGTCTCCTTCATAGGCAAGTACAAGTGATTGCTCTTCTTCTGTTGGGGCTACTCTACCAAGCTTTTCAATGGTTTCTATATTAAGGCCTTGACCATCAATGAGTGCTTCGATAATCTCTTTACGAGAAACTGTCAGAGATTTCAAAACAATTGCAATGTTTTGTGATTTTCTTGGGTCAAGAAGGAAGGCATTTGAGGATGGAGCCAAAGCATCCTTGCTAGAACTCGTTGAGTTATTTTCTTTGGGGGCATTATCATTCCGGTTGGTGGCGACTACCCCGAAGAGAGCTTCCATAAGATCATCATCAACCCTGTAGTTTAATAAATCATCAACCAATGCTAAAATGGAGGAATCAAAATTTAGATAATTACAAAATCTAGTTTACTAGGATTATACCTGAAAGAACCACGGTCCATTTTGTCCCACACCATAGAGTGATCAAGGTTGGTATTCACCTTATCCCAATGTAATGGCTTAAGTTTCACCTCTGGAGAAGTTTCTCCTTGCTTACTTGTGGTACCTGTTGTTCTTTCAATAGGATTCGGTGGCGGTTTTGATGAAGACTTCAAACCATTTGCCTTTGGCGGAGGAGGTGGTGGTGCTGGACTCTTTCTAGGAGGGATTGGAGGAGGAGGTGGAGGAGGAGGAGCTGCTACAGCAGAGTTCATGTTTTTTGGAATTGGAGGAGGAGGAGGAGGTGCTGGTGCTGGTATTGGAGCTTCATTATTTTTATCAGGTACTTTTGGAGGGGCCAATGGTGTTGCAGAATTTGTAATGTTTGGAATTGATGAGAAAAAAGTGGAGATTGGTTTTGGTGATGAAGGGGTAAAGGAAGGAGAAGATGGTTGTGTAGGAGAGCCTCCAAGTGATGAAGGAACAGTGGGAGGAGGAGCAGGAGGTGGAATTCTCATGATTGTGTAGGACTCTTCTGGAAGAAATATGTTCATGTGAGAAGTTGAAGATTTGTCTCTAAGAAGAGGAGTTTCTTGAATGGATTCATTTCTCTTCCCTGGATTTCCCTCATGATCATCATCTTCTTTACCTTTGTGACCATCCAACACCTCCCTTTGGAAATCCTTTTGTGGTATCTTCTTACCTTCAAGTTTTCTCCAATAAACCACATCCAAACCATCCTCATCAACGATCAGTCCCTTCACGTTTCCTTCCATTCTCTGAAACACCTCCACCTGAGGTGCAACATGATGCCTTTCTACAGCAGAAGCAGTGTTCTTTGTTGCCTCCTTTCTCTTCCTTGTTCTGAAGCACCTTCTAACCAAGAAGAAAACCAAACCAGAAACAACAAGAGTGCTTGCTGCAGTGGCAGCCACTGCTGTTCCCACCTTACTGTTTGATGAAGAGGCTTTTGTTGCAGATGATGGTGGTGATGCCTGTGGCTGAGAAGGTTGGATTGGGAGGGGTGGTTCTGAAGTTTGGATTGGATAAAATGTTTCAATATTCTGAGGATTATTGTTCTCACAATAGCAGGTTGGTATCACAAAGCCTTGCAAAACAACAAGGCTCACAACAAGAACAAACATCATGTTCAAATGTTCAAAGACACGGATTCTGAGGAACAAAGATTACAAATACAAAAGCTATTGTACTGTTTCTACAAGATGGCCATTGCAAGTTTTGTCCTTCATTGTCTTGCGCTATTGGTTTTGCTAGCTGAAAATTTCAACACAAGTAAAGACGTTAAATATAATATCAACCTTCCATGTGCATTCCAATTTCACATTGCAATGACCAACATGACCCTACCCTTGAAACGACCAAACATTGCAGTTTAGGATGGTTTAGTCATTTAGCAACTCCATTAAAGATTTGGTCGTGCTTTCAAATGGAAACTGATTTACAAAGTCAAAACATTGTTATTGAGGTACAGGTTTGAAGTGGCACAATGATGATTCAAAGGGTTTTTCAAATGACATAAATGTCGTGTAGTACAGCAATCTTACAAGGTCTGACTTGGGCTTTTTTGTAGAAACGTGATTTTGAAATTGTAGCAGCCTTCGATAAAGTATTGATTTAAAAGCTTAAAAATAAGAAGAAATACCAATTCCACTGTAAAGGGTTTAGCTGCAGGATTAGTTGACTTAAGAGGCTTACCAAATTTGGTTGACTTAATGGTCTTGCTAAGGCCAACCCCGCGTTGAATATTCAGTATTCAAGAGAGTGGCCTAACATTAAGGTGCAGTGGTTCAACAATGTAAATAGGGTCATATATATTCTTTTAATCTCTAAAATGATTTTAAGAATAAAATCATGATAAGAGTATGAGATCCTACCGTAAACAATGCCTTAGATATTGTAATTCACCCAAATAGAATTAAATTGGTAAATGTAATATAATAATTAATATATTACAAATAAATTTGGCTTCCTAAAAACATTAAATACCATTTTTCTTAAATATAATATGTAACCAGATTATCATTTATAAAATTAATTGATTGAATTTTATATTTTTTTTGGTATCTGTAAATTTATTAAAAATGTCTTAATTAATATGTTTGAAATATTTATTTTGAAGATATATTTCAGCGCCTAAGTTTGTCAGAAATAATAAAATTAATAAAGGACTAAGATATGGTTACACAAGAGTGAAAAAAGTAGTGAAATTAAACTTTTAATTTTTTTTAAGAATAAAAATTTAATCAAATCTAACAGATTAATTGTTTTCATATCCTCTTAATTATAATGTATATCAAATTTCACATAATTTCTTTCTTTTTATATAGATACGTTATCTAGTTATAAATATTTAAGTATTTTCAAATATCATATTATACTTAAAATCAAGTGATGTACTTATAAATAATTTTGAAATTCTATGAAACTTTATATACATGATCTAATTAATAAGAATATGAAACTCAAACGATGGATTACTTAAATTTGCATTCGACAAAAAAATTGAAGAGATAATTTAACTAACTTTTACATACAGTGTATACAAATTTGATACTAAAGTATGGAACATATTATTTAACTTACAATTTTTAGAGGAGATAATTGTCTTTTCACTTATCAAATTATTATTTCTTATTAGGTTTAAAATTTACTTCTAACTAGAAAAAGAATTATAAAGAAAACCATACATTGTTTAAAATATTTACACTATCATCAAACTAGAAATATTTTTTTAATATGATTTTTGAGGCAGTTACGTTAAAATCCAATAAACTTATCATTACATGGTAGTTTGTAATTGAATTACAAGGGTGACTTAGAGTGTATACACACTTATAATAGTTTTAGAGTTCCATACTTAACCCTTTAACCCCCTTAACCCCAAAGTTCCTCTTTGAAAGTCTAAGTGTTACATTTTTTTTAGAATCAGATATCATAACAATTTGTATTATTTAGACTATGATAGGAGAAACAACAACCCAACAATCAAAAAAATCAATATGCACCATAAATAATTTCTCCAAATTTACTAGAATATGTGTGGAACAATAATAATATAAAATGACAACAATAATCATAAAATATAACACTAAAATTTAGATCAATCAAATTCTACTAACATCAAATATAGGTATCAAATATAGGTATAAGAAAGTTAAATCAAAAGTACAAATAAGAATCTCTAACAAGCCGATGCATCGAACAATGATGCTCTCAAATAAGAACAAAAGAAAGAGAAATATAGGGAAATAGTGTAAGATTGATTCCTCTAACCACACATGTCTAATTGACCATCACAATTATCAAAATAAAGAATCATATGTCACGAACCTGTTGTGTCATTTTACTTGAGAGTTTGGTGAATATGTCAACACATTTTTTTCTCTCTTCTCTCTTTCAAAGGTTGTAATTTTTATACACTTTCTTTACATAAAAAAAACCCTTATGCATTCAGGTTAAGTGAAAAAAAAACCCTAACTTAGTTAGACTTTTTAAACTTTTTTTTATTTAAATAATTGAATATTTAATTTTAAGTTGAAATTAATTTTTTTTATTTGATTCAAATCTTATCTTAATAACCACACACTTAAACAAGCAATTCCATAATAAAATGATAATTTATCATTTCAATGCTACGGATGAGAATAAGGAATTTAATAATACATCATAATAACTTTTAATTTTAAGGATTCACAATTTTTAAATATATATTATGCAAATTCATGAATGTGATTTGCATTGCTTTAGAACTTTACAAAATTTCCAAAAATATGAATAATAATATCTCTAACATCTTGTTAGGTATTACTAAGCAAAGTTGTTTGAAACTTCTTCAAAGAATCACATTATTTTTTTCTAAATGATTTATTTAAACTAATAAGATTTTTGGATCTTAGAATATTTCTCAAAATTCTACACGATGCTTCAAAACAATACTTATTTGACATTGATGTGTCATTCCAAATTATTAACTTTTGGGTTTGCAAAAATTGAGTTATGTTACTTCCATGAATTGTATTATAACTTAAACATTCATTTATCGACAATAAAATTAAAAATAAATAAGATGTCATTTGTCCTCCCATAAAAAGAAGAGAAACAATTCTACTTGAAATAATAATCGAAACTATATATAATATGACCTTCTAGTTTAAGAGTTACTGATAAAATATTTCATTTAAATGCCTTTCATATTCCTCCATACTCACACAAGAAAAATAAACAATTATAATCACTCAAAATTTTGTCATAATCTCTTTCTATGCATTCAATTGCTTACATGTTATTTTTGACATAAAATAATCTTGTATGTAGGTCATTCAATTTTGTGACTAAACTCATCAGCCATAAATCTATTTTGTTATTAAGTTTCATTACTCATGAGAGAATATGATAAGCTTGAATTTTTTTGTTCAAAAACTAGACTTTTACGATAACATTGAAGCATATTTTTAATTTCTATTGCAAAAATTTCTAATATCATGCAAAATAATGAAATAGATTATTTTTTCTTACCATAATGACAAAAAAATAATTAAGAAGCATAATGATAACAAATAAAATATATTTTACATTTTAATAATCTTTTTTCTTTTATGTTGAATGTTATTAGCTAATATAATTTTCAATTTTTCCCCACCCAAACCGCTTCAAATCTCATGATTGAATTTCAGATCAATAATGTAACACATAATTTGCATAATTTAAATTCAAATCTTAATTCACTATCTTCTACAATTTTATCGGTAAATTCTTTGTCATCAATTAACAAACTTAATATATAATATATAATTTTTTTTAGTTATTGTAAGTTATTATGTTCACTATTATAATATGTGCATCCTTTTAAACAAATAAAATGAATTCTTAAGCTCCATAGGAAAGAATATCTACAAAAACTTAACTTTTGTGACTTCGCCGTATGACTTTGTGGTAAAATCACTATTTGAAAATTTATAATGTTTAATGTCCCTTACTTTAGGATATAACATTTAGTTCCTTAACTCTATTATAAAAAAATATTATATTATTAATATATTTTATTAATAATTTCTTTTTAATAAAATAATTTTTATTAATGAATTTTATTAAAAAAATAATAATCACGATATTTATTAATAAACTTTTTATCGTCGATAATAACAAACAAATTTTCTTACCTATTGGTTAAATTTATTGATAAGAATTAGTCATCTAATTTCTTTTACCGAAATATTTTTGTGATTATTGACAGATTTTATTTGTTAATAAATTTGTTTCTTTTTTGTTATTCCATGACATCGATATTGTGTTACTCTCTCTATTTTTTAATACATGATAGTATTTTTATTTCCTCTTAAATGACTCTTTAATTATTTAGAATATGAAATATTAAGTTTTAGAACTAAGGGTAAAGAAAATAAATATATATCCATTTCAATAATATTGAATTGTTTAATTTTTTAACATAAACATTGATATTTCTTCTGAAGTTTAGCATTTAAGTGTTTCAAATATTAATAAAATTTAAAAAATAATTTTAGTCCTAACGTGTTACTTTTATTAATTATTAATTTAATGAGAAAATATTGTTTTTATAAGTGACTATCTTTTAAAGTTACTGTACTTAATTGCAAAATAGACAGAGATAAAAATAAATGTTAATTAAGCCAAAAAATCCATACACAATTATAAAATTATCAATAAAGAAGAGATCATAAAGATACTGAGACATACACATTATTGTCTTCGAAAAAAACAAGTCTCAGTTGCACAAACACAAAATAATATCCGTTAATTCTCTAAAGTACAACAATATATCATATTGATTCGGTGTGGAACCAATTTATGAATCTTATAAAACATTTTTAAAAGATAAATATAATATAAAAATAAATATTTAACTAAAATTTTTGTGTTTATTATAATTTTTTTATGTGGATATGTGATATTTATAAGCAAAAAAGAATAAAAAGTAATACATCTGATTAAATATGATAAGTACAGTAATCGTTAAAATATTTAACAACAAACATGAAAATAGAAACTTTAACAAGAATATTTTTTAAGAATAATTTATTTATATTGTTCTTATTATATTATAGTATTAAAAAATAAAAAATTTGATAGTTGAAAATAATATATTATAATCATATTCAATATCTTTTATTATGAATTACAGTGTATTACTATTAAAAAACTCTGGTAATAAAATATTATTTTACAATCATGTTAATTTTTTTTTACTTTATTTTATTCAATAACAATTTAATTTTTTATTATAACATATGTATGTTAACTAACCGAATATTACTTCTACTATACTGTTTAAATTTTTGAAACAGTAACAGGTATATTTGTTTATTCAGATGGTGACCTTTAAACAACCAAAAGAGAAATTAGAAGAAATTAATATACTTTTTCCTAAACCGATCTTTTGGGTTTTCTTTGATTGGTTAATTTACAACAAATCATTCATTTGCACATTTTTCTACGGATTCGTAGTGTGAAAGATTCATAGCATTTCAAATAGCGTATTAGGGTATTTTTCTTCAAAGTGTATTTTTTTCAAAGGTAATTGTATTTTAGAAGATGACACAATTTCAATTAAGAATTTCTATACATAAGTATGAATGAGCTTAATTAGATTTGCTTGAAAAATAAAAAAAATAAAAAAGTTCCCTCAGTTTGCATGTCCATAGATTTCAGTTTTTCAACCCCATTTTTTTTTTTTTTATGTTTGTTAAATCTGGGGGAAAGTGTATTGCAAAAATGTAATGAATAAATAATTAACTTTGGGAGTTAACCTAAAAGTTTGGCAAAACAATGAAAAGTTTAATTAAGCCTAACTAAATATCCTATAATCAGATAATGGGTTTGGTACTTTAACACCGAAAGTAGTTATTGTTCAATTGTGTTATGTTTTAGATCATGATTTCAAATGAATTAGAAATTCAATTCTATAACCATAATCGAAGCTAAAAAGGAAGAAAGACCAGTGAAGTAGTACTTCATGGATTTTGAATTATGAAAATCTTGACCACTTTTCTAATTAAATTTTCACCTAAGTTCAGCTTGTATTTCTATTTACTACAGAGTTTATTGTATAGAAAACAATTCAACTAGGAATATGATGTTAGCATTAATACTTCCTGCATTCATAATTTATTAATGTCTTTTACTCTCTTTTTTTTTTCTTTATTTTAAAATCATTGTCATTTCTATTTAATGTCCAACAATCTTTTTTGAGTCCTATCGTAATTTGATTTATAGAGATTCTAATTTAAATTCTTTAATTCATTAAATGATATTAAAATATTAAAACAGATATGCTTTAATTAAATTATAATAAAACAATGCATTAGTAAATAAAACAATGATTTGTGTACATTAATTTAAAAAAGAAACAATGGTTTTGAAATGGTAAGATTAATTGAGCACTACCTCATTTAAATTGAAAATCACGATAAAATGAAATCCCAATAATTGGTTGTACAATAGTTCAAAGTTGATTTTGGGTGATGACTTAGCTTATTTCAGTCACAAATTAAACTTCAAAAATTTCTTCATGAACTATGAAATTCCCACCAAATTAACACACTCACCAAAAATATAATTAATGGATATATCCCCACAATAGAGAAAGCTAGATTGACTTTAGGTTAAGGGATTCTGATTCAACTTTCTTTGAAAAAATAATGTTTAATTCAATTTCAAACATATTTAATTGGGTTCTCACCAGTCGAAACTAAACCATGAGTACATAATAATGGTTTGCTTTTGTTATCTATTTATTGGGTATACTTAGTTTTGTATTGTGTTGCATCTTATGTTGGTATTAAGCTACTATATAAATTATACTTAAATTAAATTGCATTTAATAAAAGTTTAGCATCATGATAAGATAAAAAGTTAGATCTTATATATTATCATCCATGATAGTCTTGCTAATTAAGAAGAAAACTGCTGCTGTCTTATTATCATTGTAGAATGTTGGGAATTGAAAACTTTGTTTTTTTTTTTTTACATATACTCACAAACAGGAGTATAAAATTTAAATAAAAGATACAATAAACTTGGCGTCATTCGTCTCTTAAAATCTATATTTATAGATACTCAACAATTTTTTTTTGTCTTTGGTCATCTAATTTTTTTATTTAATTAAGTTTCATTTTTTGTTAAACCAATTTAATTTAGTCATTAACATTTGGTTTTTATAAACAACGTTAACATCTTATTTGATCATATCACGTGTATTACAAGGATTTCATGAAGTTACTAACAATTATGTTCTCAAAGTTTTAACCTGATAATGGGCCAAAGCTTCAATGTAAAATATATTGGTTATTTTGTTGGACTATTCGTTTGAGTTACTTTCGTGATTGTCAGAAATCTGTTTGGTGTGTAAAGAGTGTAGGTCTTTATAACATTGTTGTGTTTTTTTATTATTATTTATATGTAATTGTCTTGATCTACTTTTGTAAATTGAGACATCATTCTCCACATTCTTTTTCTATTTCCTATTATCCCCTTTTCGATTCATATTTGTTATCGATGTTAAAATAACTCAACGTAAATATTTAAATTCATTTTATTTTTAAATTTAAAATTTTTAAAACACATATTTTAAACTTATAACTTTTTTTAAATATTAAAAATATAAATATAAAGTTGTTGTTATAATTTTTAAATTTTAATATTTGAAATAATTAAGAAAACTAATAGCTTTGTTAGTTTTCTTCCATGATTTAGGGTTGAGATCATTCTTTCTTAGATGAGTTGTTTATTTTAATTTTTGTTATTCTTTACCTAATATCACGTGAATTAAACACTTTACATATTACTCTAATATTATTTTTTTAAATGATTGTTTAACTTATTTTTGTAAGTTCTACTATTCAATTCATATTAGTATTTAAAATATTTTCTCCATTAAACATTTTACGTAAATAGTGTCACGTTATTTGTTGTAATAATAAATTTTAGTAGACAATGCTATTTAATTTTAAATAACTCTTATAACCACTACATTACATTTTGCATAGGGTCAGTAGGAGAAGACAAAAAACTTTAATAGTAATTATTTCTACAATGTTGAGTACTTCTCCTTCATTGTAGTCTTGTATTATAGGTCTTCTAAAGGTTTTTTTTTTATCTTTTTGGAGTTCTTAGATACTATTTGCATAAGATACTCCCACACACAAGTTGGTTTCATTCTGAGTCAGATTGTAATAAATGTTTGTCAAAAAAGATCTCAAACTACTTTGTCTAGAACTTCTATTATGCATAGTGATATATCATCTTTTTGTAGATCTAATCGAGCCTCATTACTCAATTATCATCACTACACATGTTAACTGAGATTATCAATTTGATTAAGTGCTCTTTAGCTCAAGTGATGGAGTCTGTAGATTAGTCAATGGTGATTAATCATGATAATATTTGTGTTGTGAATGAATCTTCTCTTGCTAAGAATATTGATGGTAGTGTGTTTATGAAATATGATTCCTTGGCTGGTACGCATTCTTTGGAGAATGTCACTCTCATTGTCAATAGTTTGCCAGATTTACAATAATTAGATTCAAATCATAGTAGCTCAACGATAGTTCTTACTCCTTTGACGTCTAAATAGACTTGTTTTGGGAAGGAATTAAAAATAATTTTTAAATGGGCTAATATACTTGATAAGAGAAAATTCTATTACTGAAAAGGATGATGAGTCCGTTTAAACTACAAGAAAGCTTGGTAGGGGTAGGTAGGCCAAAGAAAATTAATACTAAATCCTCCAAAACAAAAACTTCTGAATGTTAAAGTACTTTTTGGAATGTGAGAAAATTGACTAGTTATAATTTTTTAATATGTTGAGGAATTTGCTTTTTTTTTTATATATGGAGTTCAAAATATGGTATGATTTTTATGATGAAAATCATGAATTTTATTCTGGATTTAGTGTAGTCTAACATAATCAACTTAGGTCAGCTAACTAACCATGAATATAGTTATTGATTGAAATTATCTATGTAAATAAACTTAACTACTATTTGAAACTATAGATATAGTTTTAAGAACTTTAAGCATCGGACAATGGGTATTATTGAATTGAAAAAAGTAAAAAACTTGTCTGAGAAAGTGATTAAACAATTAAAAACTTTGGTGATGAAGAAATATGAAAGCTATTGCTGTGTTTTGTGTGTCTGATATAACAGCACCAGAAACATCCATTAACGATGCAGAATAATGAGTGCATGTGATGGAGTTTCTTTATTAGGCAAGTGGGTGACGAGGATTCTCCATTAAGCATATAAATTTAGCCCAATTAGGTAACAAAAAATGGTTTTAGATATGAGTTTGTGTGTGTCATCTACGATGAAGTTTGTCTACAATGGTAACAACAAATATGATAAGGCCCAGATATCAGATATGGCATAGTGACAGAATCAAACAAGAGAAAGCTGATTTTACGTATCACAATTTTGCCAAACATGAGGGACATCATTAAAACCAAACTTTGCACAATCATCACTTAAAGGCCACTTCGATTATGGGGCCAAACGACACATACAAAATTGGTGCCCAGTAGAAACTTTGTCTCCATCTTTCTTCTATTATGCCCTGCAATTTGGGTTTTATGGGCCCCCAATTAAACCATCCCTTACCCTTAATCACACAGGCCCAACTTCTTCTATCATTTCTAATTTTTGCATTATTCAAACATATATCTACTTAGATGGAGTTCAACATCATCACTATTAATAACAAAATTCTTTTTTTTTTTATGTTTTTAATTTGATTCCATTTTTCATATATTCAAATGTGGAACCTTTCGCAAACCAGAACAGTCCCACCATACACCAATTAATTCACACATTATTGGTTGTCTTTATCCTATAATTGATTTGATGTACACTAAAAATCATTTTGAAAACATAGCCCCTTCTAAAATGAAAAAACATGTATAGACCTGTTGATTTTATTTTATACAGAAATTGGTTTTTTTTCTTCTTCTCGTATTTCCTCTGCTATAAATGTTTAGGTTTAAATCTCTTTCAAAAGATGTCTCAATTGTGTTTGCCGGATAAAATATATTTTTGATGTAAATATTTTGAAAATTGTTTTTTTACACCATATGCTTGACAACTCACTTTTAGAAATACTTTTATCATTAAAAAAGAGTTAACTTTTATATAAAAAAATTTTGAAATATGAAATTAGGTTAAGTATGTTTTTAATTTTTAAATTTTGACGAAAAAAATGAAATTTATAAACTTTAATACATTTTGGTTCTCACACTTTATAAATGTATAGATAGGGATGACAAAAATATCTGCGCCCGCAGATATCTCTGGATAAAATCCGCGATGGATAATTAGTATCCACGTGTATTTATTACCCGCAGGTAGCGGGCTAACAGGTATTTTAATACCCGCTTATAAATGGGTCGGATTTGGGTATCGTATTATCCGTACTCGCAGGTACATGTTACCTGTAAAATATTAAAATTAAAATTTAATTTAGATTTTATTAAGTTAAATTTAATTAAAATTAAAATTAAAATTATATTTTATTAGATTAAATTTAATTAAAATTAAAATTTAATTTAATTTAATTTATTTTATTTTATTTTTATAATTTTATATTAAAAATTTTATAAAATATATATATATATATATATATTTTAAATATTTGCAGGTATGCGGGTATCCACGGTACCCGCGAGTTTTTAAAAAATCCGCAGATATTTTTTAAGTGGGTACCCAACGAGTAAATGGACAGGTAACAGACAAATTTTTTTTTTGCAAGTCGGGTTGCAGGTATGCACTATCAGTACCTGACCTGTTGTCATCCCTATGTATAAATATAGTCATTTTTAACCTAATTATGCTATAAAAAATTTTAACGTGTTAAATGTACTTCGTGCTAATATTTGAATTATTTATTCAATTTGATATATTTTTGCTTTAATATCTACCAAAAAAACGTATCAACAAAATTTAAGATAATTAAATTAAAAAAATTGTTAAAATTTTGAAAACAAAATATATCAATTTCAATTTTGACGTCAAACTCTAGGTACAACAATATAAACATAGTTAACTAATGAATATAAAGTGAGTAAAAATTTGTAGGGTATCAAAATAATGGCAGCCATTCATATAATTTTTTAAACTTGAAGGTGTCATGGAGAGAAGAAACTCTTTGAAATTGGTGTGGAGTATCTTCAAAATCTTTACAACCAGATGAAATATGAGTTGAAAGATGAGATTAGGGAAACATTGTTTCAGTGGAAGTAGAGAGCTTGACTCATAATTTGTAATAATCAGTTTTGGCAATGGCATTGTTCAGTCAACCCTTGATATTTCCATCCTCTGAAACAAGTGCTTTGGAAAGTGTGAGTCTCCTGTTTGCAGGTTAGAGAACTCTAACCTAATTAACAAGGCTATATCAGTAGCTGAAGGTTGCTTCTAACATGATTTTACAGTAAAAAAGAGAAGATGGTGAAAGCAGTGAAAGCAGCAATTGTGTTTATGGTTGGCACATTAGGTCAGTAACTTTGATCTCATAGCTGATTTTGAAGGCTACAGAATGTGGGAAAAGAGTGGAAAAAAGATTGGAAAAAGATGAAAAAAAAGGCACATGTGGATGAGTATGGTCCAGTATCAACAACCAAATATTCTGGTTCCTCTTCCACATGACAGAGGCAATGCTTTCTGATATTGCAGGTTTATTGCAGCCAAACCTCCTCCATCAGAGACAACCAGACAAGTACAGCAGTTCCAAGACCCCACCACACCTTCCCACCCTCTTCCTTAAGGGAACACTTCCAACATCTCCATTTCACATTTCTTTATTCTTTACACCAGACAAGATCTTGCAAACTATTATTCCATCTGTTTCACATCATTTCCAATCTTCACTCACACCACCCATTCTTTTTTTTTTTCTTTTTTTCATTGCACCTTCTGCTAAAACATTGCAATAGTATTTTATTTCAATAACATCGTGGTTATGCTTCTTCCATAACGTTAACCCACCTTCGTACAACAAACAAACAAAACAAATTAGTAAAAGATAAGAGAGGGCCAATGCAACAAAAACCGTTACAGACACCAACAACGGGTAATTGCAATTTTTCGACCCCGGAGAGAGGAAACCAAAACCAATACATCTTAAGACCAAAAAAATAAACACTGCTGTGGATGCCGCCATCACGGAGAGTCAATCGCTGCTGCTGCTGCTGCTGCTGCTCATTTTAAGCCGTCTGATTGGTGAAGATGTGGGAGACGATGACGGTGAAGAAACGGACGGTGATGATGAAAGTGTAGAAACGGACGGTGGCGATGATGATGATGACATGTCAGAGGTCTCTTCCTCTTCTTCTTCCACCAGCTTTCGTTTGTTGTTAATCTCAATCTCAACACCAACATCATCGACCACACCGCTTCCTCTGTCGTGGCTTCCAACCTTAACCTCTCTCGTTGTTGTCATGTATCCCTTCAACCGTTTCACGTCGGATAATTTCACCGGTTTCACTATGAAATCCTCTGCACCTTCCTCCAAGCATCTACATGGTTTCAAATTTTCCAATTCCTTTCAGATTTCTAAAACTTAACTAGAATTAGAAAAATGTAGCATGAAGGAAACAAATCATTAATCATAATACCTGTCTATGCGAGGCAAAACGTTTTCGGAAGACATAATCACTACCGGAATTTCCCTGAACATGGACGATTCCTGCATCGAGTAAAAAGTTTTCAGTTAGAATTATCAATCACAAGGAGAAATCAAGGGTTTATGATTAGAATTTGAATTATTAACTAATGAACCTTTATTTTCTTGAGCAATTCATAACCTGTCATCTCGGGCATGCAGTAGTCTGTGATAATTAGATCCACCTTCAAACTCGGCTGAGGAAAATAAAAAACAAAAACATAGAGCAGAAAATAAGCTATGGAAAATAAACGAAAGTGAAAAGAAAATTATAATGATACTGATACATACGACAAAACCCTCAGATTCAGAGGTCCTTCTCTGCTCGTCCAACCCCAGAAATTGCAGTGCTCTGATTCCACTGTCCACAGCTGTAACTGCAATTTTTCCATCCAAATAAAACCCAAAAAAAGAAAAAATCTTTAACAGAACACAGATAAAAGAGTAAGAAAAAAGAACAATATAAAACACCGAACAGTGTGTTTTGCTTTGATATGTTAAAGAACAGTTAATTACCTTTACAAGCTGAGATTTTGAGCAAGCGTTCAATGACCTTTCGATCAACGAGGCTGTCGTCGACGGCCAAAACATGAACCTCGTGAGAATCCTCCGGCGAGACATGATCGAAGGAAACGACGGCGTCTGTGTCCATCGAAAAGTGCAGAGGGAATTGTAAGCAGAGAGAAAGAAAGAAAGAAAGAAAGAAATAAAAGAACAGAAAGAGGATTCCTTAACATGGGTGAACAAATCTTAAATACAGTGTTATATTAATGAATGTGGCTATGTGACATGTTATGTTGTTGTTCCATAATATCCATCTGTCACCGCTTTTTTTTTTTAAATAATTATTACTACTATTGTAATAATAATAATAATGGTATAATAACAATAAAGTCTCTTTTGGAAAAATCAAATCTTAAAATCTTCTCTCTTTATTTATGTTTTTTGGAAGATGGCGCTGAGATTCTGAAATCCACTTTGGTTTGTGATCTCAAACGGAATTTCTTTTTCCTTTTTTCTTTTTTTTCTCTTTTCTGATCCCAAGCTAAGTAAGGTATTAATGACACGTCCTCAAACAAAATCTCGCGTGATTTTGGTCAATCTTGGGAGTTTGTGAACGACGTCGCACAGTGATTGGTGGGTGTGACAGCGTTGACCGAAGTCAAGGCTGAACCAAACAGCGCCGTCAAATTCCCAACGTCATTTTTTCACCGTTCCTCGTTTGGTAAGTGGTCGTGAAAGAAGAGAAGTCCTTAATTAATGCTAAGAAGATTTTTCTGATTTTGTGTGAGTTTATGTTTCTTTTTTGTGGGGTTGCAATAAATTGTAAGAGTATTTATGGGTGTAGAGTATCTATGCTAATCTTCATGGAAGCGATATCATGCACGTGCAACCTCGTGTGAGTTGGTTTATTTTATTTTTATTTTGATTTGTGTGTCCGTGTTTTGTGGTAAAAAAAAGGTTGCTGTACAAAATGAAGAAGATATGTTTGTTGATGTTGGAAAATAACTTGATTAAGGAAGTGAAATTTCATTGGGATTTGAATTGATTTTGTTCTTTCTCTTTGAACATTAATTTTAAGCTATATTCATGGAGGTGATATTTTCGAGAGATTTCTTTCTTTATGGAGAATAATTGACGAGATTGGTCAAAGACTGAAAACAATGCCAGCTCAAAATTAAAATCAACACTTATTATTTTATGCATGTCAATAATTCATTTCATTTTATTTATTAATAATGTAAGTACTTTGAGTATCTCTAATTCATAATCATAACATGCAAAGATCGATTACTTGTACGGCTGAAGGACATGGAATGATTTTAATTTTCATAAAGTTGAGAAAATACCAAAGTTTGAGATAACGCAAATTCCAACCTTTCTAAAATACTAATTTAAATAATCCCAAGTTGCATTTAGTGCATGGAAATAAATCATTTTAGGTTTATGTTTAGCCAAATAGTTAATTGTCTCTCTTTTTTTAATAAAAGGAAGGGTTACCATACCAATATAGTTGGTATTTAGTGAGTTAAATCACTCACTTTAAGTATTATTATCATTAAAATTTCTAAAAGTATATAATAAACTTTCTAAAAATATAAAGGATATATAAAAATATGTAAAGTAAGTTTATTAAGAATACATATTAGTGAATAAATAAATTGATCTAATGTTAATCGTTAAAATCGAATAATCGGTATATAGACATACTTCTTTCGTTAAATGTATGTTTAGCCTAGTAATTAATTATTATTTTTAACCAAACATACCAATATAACTGCTATTCAATGAATTAAATCACTTATTTTAATTATCATTAAGTTATCTAATTTTATATGTAAATCCGTTCACGGTGATTTAAACTTTTATAACCACTTTAACTTAAAGAAACTGCAACTATTGATTAAATACTTGTTTAAAGGAGACCCTATTTTATAAACTCTTTTAGCATCTTTCAATTAAAGGATTTAATTATAATAAAACACTTATTTGAGGGAAGCTTTATCACTTTTATTAAAATAAACATTTTAACCTCACAAAATACTAAAAATGTAATTGTTACTTTAGTTTCATCAATTGATTTACATTGCTAATAGAAGAAATAGAGTTATGTTATGCTTACATTTTATTCTTCTTCGATCTTCATATAAAAGAAAATAATGCCCACTTAAACACTCAATTTTCACAACTCTTAAAATAAAATAATATCAATTATAAATTCCATAATTACAGTTTTACCTTTAAAATCATCTCATTCAATTTTTTGTCCAAAAAAATACATTAATTTCACTCAGTTTGCATGTTTTCTCTCTCAATAATTATTTGAAAACACTTCTAACAATTATCATTTTAATCCCCACCTATAAAATTAATTTATTTCAAATGAAACAAAACCAAATAATCAACAACAACATTAATTTCACTTAATTTGCATGTTGTCTCTCAATATTCAAAAACTTGGTACACTTCTAACAATTATCATTTTAATCTCCATCATTAAAATCAATTTCTTTTAAATGAAGTAAAATCAATAATCAAGAAGAATAATGATTTTTTTAAGTTGTCTAATAAATTACAAATACTGTAATAATTTAAAATGAAATCAAGTATAGAGATAAAACCTAACATAAGAATTATGCATATATTTATTCATCAGAGTGAAGATGGATTTGAATAATACTTACATATGCAAATTTATTTACATTATTATAAAAAAGTTAACTAGAAACTCAATCTCTATTTATAAATCACCAAAACAGAATTAGTGGGTTAAGATTTCCCACCAAAATAAAGGTATGGTTTCGTGAAGGGCAGATAGGATTGAATAAAAAAACTATTAATCAATTTTTTATTCAATTAAAATTTAATTAAAAATATTACTTAATCTGATTCATTTAATAAAAAAATGGTTTATTCATTAATTTTTTTAATGGATATATATATATATATATATATATATATATATATATATATATATATATATATATATATATATATATATATATT
>Ga0099822_1000917_pt1 | contig 31665 bp, 20 predicted proteins | sample CowpeawhiteBW_FD_76839 | JGI IMG/M metagenome (GOLD analysis project Ga0099822, IMG submission 76839) | Root nodule microbial communities of legume samples collected from California USA - Cow pea white BW | ecosystem: Host-associated > Plants > Roots > Nodule | place: USA: California | collected... | reverse complement strand
TGTTAGTATTGTAAAATTAATTTAATTATTTAATACTTAATATTTTAATATTATTAGTTAACATTATTTTTTTCTTGTTTTATTGTAGATGAGGATAAAGAAGATGCTTCAAGAGATGAAAATGTTGGGGATTTATCCATTCAAGACTCTAATACTATAGTTTGACAAGTGATAAGAATGATTTGCTGTTAGATAGTAATTTATATTTTTGTGATTTTAGTTTGTATTTGGAGTTTAACATAATTTGAGATTTTATTGAAGTTTATTTAGATTTTAATCGAAATTATAATTTAGTTTTCTTGAGATTGAAGAAAAAAAATTGTGTTTTTTTTTCTAATTGAGCCAGTGAGCCAACCCGTTTAACCCGTCAACCCGTGATGGGTCAGGTCGGATTCTAATTTTGTTGACTCGCTAATAAGTGAGTCAGGTTGGATTAACCCACTAAGTGACCAACCCATCACGAACCGAGCTGGGTTGGATCGGTTGGTCCGTTTTGACAACTCTAAACATATAAATAATTATATAATTTCGAAGTATCTCCAGCCTTGTTATTTCATAAATTTAATTAAGAATGTATTAAATAACAACTAATACATTATAATTTAAGAGTTTGAGTATGTTTGTGTGAAGTGCAGGTAAGTTACAGTGGACTTTAAGAAGTAAAATCCTTTAAAAATTGTGATTGATTTTGTACCTTGGGACCTTTTGTTCTTTTGCACTTACATAATCTATAACTACACCTCATAAAATTTTAAATTACCACTTTAACTTTTGTTAAAGTGACTTATAGATTACTTTTTACCTTTTTACCGAGTTTTTAAAAATTTCCGGTGATTTTTAGAACGTGTTTTCAAGAAAACATGAAATGTATTTCAAAATAAACTTTGAAGAACATAAATTGTGAAATGAACTTTTTGAAAACTTTCTAAAACACAAACGTATACATAGATATCATAGCGTCTGTGTTATGATAGTATGTTAGTAGATAATAATATTGTAATGTTATTAAGTTAATATATAAAATAAATTTATATTTATTAAAAATAAAATAAAATTAATAGAAAAATTAATTGTTGATGAATAAAAAAAACAATTTTATAAAAATAAGTAAAACCGTTAATTTATAAAAATTTAATAAATAATTATACTGTAAAGAATATAATTGACACTATAAATTGTGAACACAAAAAAGAAAATCCTCTTTATATATTGTTATAGATGTATGATAAATTATAGAACCAACCTTTTAGAAGAAACTTTCCTAAACATATGAGTTCCAAAATGGTTTTCTAAAACAAAATTTTTTGATCGAGTTTCTCAAAATTTATAATAATATATAAAGAAAATTTATCTTTTGTATTCACATCTCATAATACCAATTATACCATTTACAATATGATTATTTATTAATTTTTTTAAAATTAACAGTTACTTCTACCTATTTTCTATAAAACTATTTATCTTCTTTTTTTATTCACCAGCAATTACTCTCTATATTCATTTCATTTATTTTATATATTAACTTAATAACATTACATTATTATCACTTATTAATATAATATCATTTATATTTAAAAAATACATAACCACATGCACTACAATGTATATAATAATTTTCAGAACAACTTTTTTTTTTCCTCCTCTCAAATAATGCTACTACAATGAAACCGAAGGTGCAATTTAGAAGTAACGACAACAATAGAGGTGACATGATGCAACAAGCACAATGTTTTTATTTTCTGAAATGAATGGTAGGTGCAAAAAGAAAAAAACATATTGAACATAAGTAAGAATATAGGCAAGCCTGTTAAAATTTTGCTTTACGCACATCCCTATTTATTTCTTGCATTCCCCTTTTTTTAAAATTGAAATTTGTTTTCTACTTCTCACAATAAAAAATGAAAACTTAATTTTATCTACTTTAAAATTTTATCTTATTATATTTTTAATTTATATGTTCTATTTTAAAAGTATGCTTACATAAATTTATATTTTTTATCAATTAAATATTCCTAGTTCTTAAATTTTGAAATGAATTAAAATTAATTCATATCTTAAATTTTAGTACATTTTTATCATAAACTTTACGATAGAATGAATATAACTTTTTAAATTCAGTCATGTTAACACTTTAAACACGACTTGTTTGACAAAAAAAAAAAGTAACCCAACTAATTAAAAGGACAATATCTATTTTATTTTTGAGACCAAATCGTTGAAAGAAGAAAATTTCCACTTTTATATCAAATCGGCACTAAAATCATATTTAATATTTTTTTAATTAATTAAATTAAGACTAAAATAATTTTTAACATTTTTGAATTAATTAAATTAAGAATACTCGTAATATAGGAAAAACAGTTGTTAGTTTACGATCATTAGAAGGAGTATGTTACTTGTCTTCCCCCGTTACAGGGAAACGAGTTGCTACGACGCCGTTCTGTGTTTTCTCCCTCCCCGGTCAAGCCAAGCGTAGCGGTGTTGTTTTCTTGGTTCAGAATCGGAAATCAGAAATCAGAAATCAGAAATTGGAAGCGGAAGAAGAGAAGAATAGTATTGGTGACGCAAAAGATAAGGGAAGATGAGTAGGAACGATTCCAAGTACTTCTCCACCACCAAGAAGGGTGAAATCCCTGAGCTCAAAGAAGAGCTCAATTCTCAGTACAAGGTTCCTTTCGATTTCATCGTTCCCCTTTCCGTTTCTACTTCCATTTCATTGTCGTTTCTGGATCTGATTTCAATCTTCGCCGCGCAATTTCACGCGTCTCGATTATGACTTGACAATTTATACAAATATTGATAGGCTAATCACTCTCTCGATTTCTCTTTTGAACATTCACTCGATGATCTATGGCAACGAAGCATCAATTCATTGGAAGTTGAAGTTTAGGACTGCAGTATACATATAGGGATTGAAAAAAATTAGACAATTTTTTTTTTTTGGGAATTCGCTTGTTAGCACATGTGATGACATCAACAATAACCAAGCCTTATTTTTCTAGGTGGGATTTCTGTTGGCTACATGGGTTAAAGGATGTCGCAAAGTTCTATCATGAATCTTGTTTATCGAAAACTTGTTGACCATTTAATCCTTCACCGTGGCTTTGCTTTTGAATATACTTTTCTCGGCCTTCCTCTACCTCTTGCCATAGGACCATTCTTTATTTGATATGCTCTTCTTACTAGGACTTCTACTTGTCTTCTTCTCGCATGCCCAACCACCTAAGGCCAAGTTGTACCAATTGTATGTGATTGGTGCTACCTCAACCTTTTTTCTACAGCATTAATTCCTAAATCCTATCTTGTTTAGTGTGTTTGGAACAGTCTTTACGACACGCTAATATCCACATTTTCATGTTGAATCAGATGTCGGAGTTATACCGAATGGCCTGTAGACGCCAAAATTTGTTTCATGATGAGTTAGTACTACTAGACACGCACTTAATATTAACACTTGTTTAATGCATCATTTTTATCTTTGCTGCATTCTCCTGTCATATTTTACTTTTCCCTTTTGTTTATGCAGCTCAATATTTGACCACCTATGAGGCAATTTAGATATATTGTTACACGCGTGTCTCTTCTGTAATTTTTTATTTTCTTCAATTTAAGCAGTGATCGCGTGTGGTGATCAGTTATCAGCATTTCAAATTCTCACGCATATTTTCTTGGACTCTTTGTCTTACCTCTTTACTAAGACCTCTTGTATTGATGTGCCAGACATAATAAATGTGAAAAGTATGTGGAATGTGAAGCTTTTGTTTTTTTTTTTTTTCGTGTTTTGCAGGACAAAAGAAAAGATGCTGTCAAAAAAGTTATTGCAGCAATGACTGTTGGGAAGGATGTCTCATCATTGTTCACTGATGTAGTGAATTGCATGCAAACAGAAAATTTGGAGCTCAAAAAGTTAGTGTACTTATATCTGATAAATTATGCAAAGAGCCAGCCTGACCTAGCAATACTTGCTGTGAATACATTTGTTAAGGTAAAAACTGAAATAACTGCAATTTCCTCATGCTTTGTTGTTTATTACTTATTTTGTTACCCTTCGCTATTGTTTATTTCTTGGCATTTTGGGGTTTCTTGACTATATGTTCCTGCTCGCCCCACCATTGTTATACCAATTTTTTATTATCCCACTTTTTGAAATTCTTCCCAAATCCATATACAATGCTGTTGAGGGTGTTGGTTTACCCAGGAAATGAGTATCTGAAAGGATAGCTTACTATTATATTGTAATATTTGTAGTCTTGAATCTGATTCATTTTTCTCTCCTGTCATTTATAAATACTGGCAGGATTCACAAGATCCAAATCCTTTGATACGTGCCTTAGCTGTACGTACAATGGGCTGCATTCGTGTTGATAAAATTACTGAATATCTGTGTGATCCCCTTCAAAGATGCCTGAAGGTAGGTACACAGCACAGTTACAAAATATATATATATATATATATATATATATATATATATATATATATTGTTAAATTTTAAAATTCCTCTGGTTCACAACATTGCCAAAGTTTGTTTTTATTTTTCTTTTTTGGTCGTTTTTGTAACTGATATTTTGTATGATATTTTGACAGGATGACGATCCATATGTTCGTAAGACAGCAGCTATTTGTGTTGCCAAACTTTATGACATAAATGCAGAGTTAGTTGAGGACAGGGGTTTTTTGGAGTCTCTGAAGGATTTGATATCTGATAATAATCCAATGGTTGTTGCTAATGCTGTGGCAGCACTTGCTGAAATTCAGGAAAACAATAGTAGACCTATTTTTGAGATTTCCAGTCACACTCTGTCAAAGCTCCTCACAGCTTTAAATGAATGTACTGAGTAAGTTTGTTGTATATTTGCTAACACAAATAAAACTGGAAACAATACTGAATCCTGTTTTAACAAAATTCCCTTCCTTTATGATTGTTCATGTGGTAATTATTTTATTTGTCATCTTGGTATTTTGTCGTTGATCTATGATCACATATTGGTTAACATGACGTTACTTTTTCTTAACGCGCCAGATGGGGTCAAGTTTTCATATTGGATGCTCTTTCTAGATACAAGGCAGCTGATGCTCGTGAGGCTGAGAATATAGTAGAAAGAGTTACTCCTCGTCTACAACATGCCAATTGTGCAGTTGTTCTGTCCGCTGTTAAGGTGATTTTTTCCTTTTATACCTTTTTACTTTACCTCACGACTTTGTTGATAATGTTGTATTGGTTTACTAACTACTAATATTGACCATTAGATGATCCTTCTGCAAATGGAGCTCATCACCAGCACTGATGTGGTTCGGAATCTGTGCAAAAAAATGGCCCCTCCTCTTGTGACATTACTCTCTGCAGAACCTGAGATACAATATGTAGCATTGCGGAATATCAATCTTATAGTACAAAGAAGACCGACAATTCTTGCTCATGAAATTAAGGTAGTGATTTGAATATTGTATTATGAACTTGTTGGTGCCATAAAACCCTTGGGCGTTCTTGAAGAACTTTTCTATTACTTTTGGGAAGATGGGTTGCTTATGGAGTTTATATTCTATCCGCAGGTGTTTTTCTGCAAGTACAATGATCCCATCTATGTAAAAATGGAAAAGTTAGAAATTATGATCAAACTTGCTTCAGACCGAAATATAGACCAGGTATTGCTTGCATGTATTGTTAGTTCCTATTTTCCTCCCCATTCCAAATTTATTTCATGGTTGGAGTTAATTTCTGTTGTAGTGAGCATTTTGTATTTTTGTAACCAGTTGTCCTTTCATATGGATGAGACTCACACTATGAGCCATTGAACAATTTTATACTTTATATCTTTAGATGATATGTTATGTTGGTAGTTTATTCATGTGAACAGAATATCTTCTTTTATTGAAAAAGCAATTTGACCTGTAATCTTTCACATGTATGAGATTCACTTATGTGCATTTGGTGCATTGCTTCATTACCACTTAGTTGAGCCAATCTAGCTGAATATGTTAAGTTATGTTTGTTTGTCATACTGTTTGCAGGTTTTGTTAGAATTTAAGGAGTATGCTACTGAAGTTGATGTGGATTTTGTAAGAAAAGCTGTTCGAGCAATTGGTCGCTGTGCCATCAAATTGGAGAGAGCAGCTGAAAGATGTATTAGTGTTTTGCTTGAGTTGATCAAGATAAAAGTAAATTACGTGGTTCAAGAGGCAATCATTGTTATCAAAGATATATTTAGAAGATATCCCAACACGTAATGTTATGATATATATTTATTATATGCATTTAGTTTTTGGGTAGGAGATAATACATTCAGAGATTACATCTCATCTCACTCTAAAACTTCGATTGAATATTTGTACTGCTTTGTAGTTATGAGTCCATAATTGCAACACTTTGCGAGAGCTTAGACACCTTGGATGAGCCAGAAGCAAAGGTACATTTTTTCAAGGTCCTTTGTTACTGTCATTATGCACTAGCATGTCTGCTTATCCATTCAAACCTTTTCCTGAGCCGATAGGCATCAATGATCTGGATAATTGGTGAATATGCGGAAAGAATTGACAACGCAGATGAACTTCTTGAAAGTTTCTTGGAAAGTTTCCCGGAAGAACCTGCACAAGTCCAACTACAGTTGCTGACTGCTACTGTCAAACTTTTCCTAAAGAAGCCTACTGAGGGCCCCCAGCAGATGATTCAGGTCGTACCTCAAGATGCTTGTTTTATTCATATAGATATGATTAACATGCCATGCTACTATACAAAATGGTTTGATATTTCATGTTGGACTAATGTATGCAAATATATTCTTCTCCTTGTATTGAGTGACATCATAAGCAATGTCTAATTTTAATATCAATTGTCAGATATAATAAATAATTGTGTGTATTCCTTGCCTTTAGCACCGTTTTATTTTTCTACTACAATGTTCAAGCACGAATCTGTGTTATAGTATTATTTTGTAAATGTTTACTGATGGATAACTTCTCTTTAATTTCTACATTATTTTTAATTCCTTGATCAGATCCCACATTAGCTTAGTATTTTTGGCAAATTAACCCACATTATATGACTTGTGCTAGCCTTGTTAGTTAGCTTTTGGGTTTGAGATATGGCTAATTAATTCTCAATTCTAACAAGACATTAACGGGCCCACTACCCCTTATAATGGACTTGGAGCAACCTTCCCCTTGCATTTGGGGTTTAGGTCCACTCTATTCTCAATTAAAAAAATCCGTGAAAAGAGAATTCCTTGTGTTATTAAAGAATGCAGATTTGAGATTATTTTTGGAATATTTCAAAATTTATTGCTTTTAGAAGATATATCTGAAAATCTATCTTTAGCTGTCTTCTTAAGACTAAAAAACCCTCCCTCTTGTATTGTTTCATCTTTCCCAGCGCAACAGTTTTTAATCAAGTACTTCAGACTTGTATGCTAAGTTTCATTCAATTCTGTATCTCTACAGGTTGTTTTGAACAATGCCACTGTGGAGACAGATAATCCTGATTTGCGAGATCGTGCATACATATATTGGCGTCTCCTTTCTACTGATCCTGAGGTTTCATTTCTTGCACTTGAATCCGAACTTGTTTGTTTGCAGTGATGTATAATGATTTAGCTGCATATTCAGTATAGTCACCTGAATCATTAACTATTTATGGCGGACTGCTACGTTTGTGCTATCTCTAACCAAATTGAAATAGTGTTTTTTACACCTTTTCTTAATTTCTTTGGACTATTATGGAGCTGTACGTTTGATGCATCTAATATGTTTTCTTCAGGCTGCTAAGGATGTTGTGTTAGCTGAGAAGCCTGTGATAACTGATGATTCAAACCAACTAGAACCTTCTCTACTTGATGAGCTTCTTGCTAACATTGCTACACTATCCTCTGTTTACCACAAGCCTCCAGATGTTTTTGTAACTCGTGTACTCTCTTCAGCTCAGAGAACAGAAGACGAAGACTATGTCGAGGGAGGTGAAACAGGGTTTGCTGAGTCACATGCAAATCCTGCTAATGGTCCTGCATCACCACCTACTGGCAGGCAATTAGCACCTGCATCTGCAACAGGTGCACCAACCACACCTCCATCTGTTGCACCTCTTCCAGATTTACTTGGCGATTTGATTGGCATGGATAATTCTATTGTTCCCGTTGATCAGCCAGCTACTCCTTCTGGGTGAGTGCATCTGGTCTGATCAATTCTGTATTTTACACGCATTGCATATAATTTGTTTTATGATTAACAGAATGGCACTTTTCGTATAGAAATTGTGATTAATGATAAACTATGTTTTTCTGATATAATAAACATTACAAATTTCTTATATTGCAACGTGTGTTCAACCAGTCATCAAGATCCTGAAAAGTTTATGACACCTTCATTAGCTCTGCTTGTGGAATCTTACCTAATTCGATATCATGCCTTGGGTGCAGGCCTCCACTACCTATTTTACTGCCTGCTTCAACTGGTCAGGGGTTACAAATTAGTGCCCAGCTGACTAGACAAGATGGTCAAATATTTTATAGTTTGTTGTTTGAGAACAACAGTCAGGTTGCTCTTGATGGCTTCATGATTCAATTTAACAAGAACACATTTGGTCTTGCAGCCGCTGGACCCCTGCAGGTTTGTTATTTTCATATTTGGCTTTTATTTCAACATCTGTCGAGCTATGTTTTAATAGATTACCCTTTTGTTCAGGTTCCACAGCTGCAACCTGGAATGTCAGCTAGGACACACCTCCCTATGGTTACATTCCAGAACATGTCGCAAGGTCCTCCTAGCTCACTTTTACAGGTTGCTGTAAAAAACAATCAACAACCTGTGTGGTATTTCAATGATAAATTCTCGTTACATGTATTCTTTACCGAGGATGGTAGAATGGAACGTTCAAGTTTTCTAGAGGTATGTCTTTCTCCCATTTGTTTGATCCTGTGACATAACTGCAATAGATTTGCAATTCATAAATTTTCAATTTGTATTGCATAGTTTCATGGACTCGGTCAGTTTAGTCATCTATGTTACACAGAATTTGTGAAACCTTAATTAACTTTGTCAGTTTTGTTATTAATGCATAAAAATGGAGGATCTGATTGTTTACTCTGCTGCAGACATGGAGGTCCCTTCCTGATTCAAACGAGGTTTCCAAGGACTTCCCAGCCATTGTGATTGGCAGTGCAGAGGCAACTCTGGAACGACTGGCTGCGTCAAACATGTTCTTTATTGCAAAGCGCAAGAATGCTAACCAGGACGTGTTTTACTTCTCAGCTAAACTCCCTAGAGGGGTACCATTCTTAATTGAACTTACCACAGTGATTGGAAACCCTGGCGTCAAATGTGCAATCAAATCTCCAAGCCCTGAAATGTCACCACTTTTCTTTGAAGCCCTTGAGACTCTTCTCATGGGTTAATGGGTTTTAAATTTTGCCTTTTCTTTTAGTTTTTGTTTATATATTGTTTTTTGTTAGCATATTTGATATACAGGTGTGGTATATCTCTTATCTGGAAAGAAAAATTCCACTGACTCTTTTTGTCGTCCTGGCTGTATTTCACTACTGCCATTTTTGCCCTAATTAGCACCATGGATGCAGTTGTGCTCTTTTGGACCCTTTTATTCTTCAACGGCTTGTAGTATTGCGTTCTTTGTAAAGTGATTAACTTTCTCATGCTTTTAGCCTTTTTCTAGGGATTTCCATTTTTTACATTTTCATTGGAGATACGAGCATTAAACAGGGAGGGGCAGTGGTGGATGTGAAAATCAAACCAATGCCATCACACCTTAATGTTGAAAGTAGACTTCTGGCAATTAAGCCATATTTATTCTAGAGATTGATTGATTCGGGTTTTACTTAACAGTTGTACTAGTAATAATCTCTACCATTGTGTGCATTCTATGTATGAATTACTAAGGATTATGTTATTCAACTACATATTATAATTTCATACTATTTTAATTAATTACATTAAAATTGTATTAAAATTTAATGACCAAATGATTCATATTTTAGTATATTTTAAAAATATTAACTGTTTGTTTGTATTTATTTTGTATATGGATTCATCTAAAAGAAAGTCTCAATTAAATTGAGTGAAATATCTACAAAGGGCGTGAGAAGACATTATTTATTGAAGGAATTATTAGCATTATTTGTTTTGATCTGCTAAGTAATTTTGTTTCATATTTGGAAGATTTATTTTAAAAGCAAGAATGAGTTAAATAGAATTACAGAAATGAAATATGTACAAAGGGCGTGAGAAGACATTGATTGAAATCATCTCATTTTAATTAAAGATGGCAATGAAAATAATATCTATCGCTAATAGATGCAGCATGCACATCTACTTCTACTTAGACCATGCAACTGCATCGATCTCAGCTTGTGCACTCCGATATAACTCAAGCCTCTTTGCAAGAGCACTTCGTCTTTCCATTATTGCAGGATCCTCATTCAGCAATGAGGACAAACGCTTGGGCTGCAAACAGAATTAATTTAATTTATTAGGAAAAGAAAATCAGCCAAATATAAAAAAAAAAATGTTGATAAAATGCCTAAAAACATACAACACAGATTAATTCTCACCTCAAATTTGCCTAGTTCAGTGAAGAAGTGATCGAGAAGGCCCCGTTTGGCTTCCCGCACTTGACAATAGACAATTGACTTGGGAATTGAATGCCGAAGACTTGCACAGACCATATTGACATAAGACAGAACATTGGTTCCTGATAAATTATGATTGTTAGTAATTCAATTATTGACAGTACGAAAATGCATTTTGTAAAACTTACCAATTCGCCTAAGATATGAATCGTTATATCTATCAAAAATTGAATGTGTGGGATTGCCACCCTTGTCAACATCTTGAGGAATCTTTCGGAAGAAATCAACCGTCAAATAGCCACACTCCATATCAACTAGCTGTAGCGCTGCTTTTTTGCTTTCCTCCCTAGTTTTTTCTAATGAATCGATGGCTGCATTCCCAACTTCAACACGTAGACCAGGATATTGCTTTAAGTCCTGTGAGTTAATAAGTTTAGCTAGGGCAGTGATCATAACGCCGGAAAACATAGGATTAAAAGCAGAGAAGAACGATATTAATGCCCTAAGTGTATTAGAACACAAATTCAAAAAATAAATTCCAAGTTGTCAATATGAAATTATAAATTACATAAATTTAGCCATCAACCTAGACCATTATCATACATATTGTTTTCCGATTCTGCACAAATAAATCCAAATATGAATCTATGTCCCACGTTGAATAGAAACGAAAAAGCGGAGCATCATATATAAAAATGAAGATCCATAAACTCATTGTCTTAAAGGTTTTGGATTGAGAGGGATGTCAATCTTTTATGTGGTTGGACTTAGGTATCATTGGTGTTGTATCTCCCCAATGAACCTCTCCCCTCCTTAGAAAGTAAAATGACGGTACGAGAAGAGGTACTCAAGGGGAGATTGTTGAAAATCCAAGTGTGGGTCTAAGTTCCATTGGAGAAATGAAAAAGTGGAACATCATATAAGAATGAAGACTCATAAACTCATTGCCTTAAAATTTTTTGGTTGAGAGTGGTGTCAATGTCTTATGTGGACGAACACAGGTCTCATTAGTGTTGTATCTCCCCAATGAACCTCCTCCCTCCTTAGACCTAGCAGAAAGGAACCAGATCATTGACACCAAAGTGCCCAATTGTTGCCTTTTACTTTGAAATTTTCAATACTATCAATCAAAGTCACAACCCATACAAAATCTTCAGAACCAAAGATGACATGTTACTTCTCATAGTAAAACTAGAATAGGATTATATTCTTAGAAAAAAATCAGACAATGTACTTACAAGCATTTCCTATTACATTGACAAGTGGAGCTAATAATTAGTCTTTGATGGAAGTGTTAGTCTTTCGGCTATACACCTCTTTAGTTTCCAGCAGCTTTACGTAGTTCAAATATAAAGGTTAAAGTTTAATCTATTGACAGAAACTAGGTAAGGCATATATGAACATTTTATTTCCTTAACCGCGACGAGGATCAAAGCAATTGAACTTAAACACAACAGCAGAAGAGAAAGCGCAAAATTTCTGTGTGACCAGGAACGTACCAGAGTCTCGCTAATAGCTTTGTGAACTAAATCTTTTAATAGGGAGTGAACCTAGAAACACAAATCCGAATGACATTAATAAATATGAAAATTGAGACCAGTAAAATAAAATCACCGGATTAAATTTCAGTATGCTCATGACATGAGACCATACAAAATAAATTACCAAATTTGTGAATAAATTAACTATGACAAAAGTACATGACGAATAAAAATACCAAATTTGTAAATTTCCCTGTTTTAAAAGGCTACTTCTGATAAGGTCTTAATTGAGGCTAAGGTCTTTAAATCAGTAAGGAGGCCAATTTATCAGCTTGAACAATTTTCACCGTGTCCTTTCTACCACACAAGATGTCAAAAAAATGCTTTTGGGAACAACTAATAGAGAGGAGTGATAACCAAGTGACAAATTATTATTATTTGAAAACCATTTCCTGACGCTTCTGAAACATTTCTAGCTGGAGACCAAAACTGAACTCATAATTGTGAATAATATTAAGTAGCAATACTAAAGTAGTTCTTAAGTAATTTTGCTGTGTCATTTGCAAAACGAAAAAGACTAATTGCAACAGGATCACTGAAATGAGCTTTCTAACAATAATTTTCATATCATTTATGCATACCGCATCAACAGCTGCCTCAGCTGGACCCCTGATAGTAATTAGAGAAGATTCAATGAGATGGCGGTATCCTTGTTCTGGAGCTATCAGATGAGGTTGATACCCATCAGCCTCTGTAATACGTTTTCTTATATTTTCCATTGAAAGTTGTTTATCAAACTGCAGCCTTTTTAAAGCAGCAGGCAGCTGATTGTCAAAGACATTATAAATTCTATCACCTCCAGGTCGCCTGTAATGGATTAACAAATTATTGTTGTTAGTTGGAGAAAAGGAATGAAACGCAAGGATAATTAAGAAACAAAAGGGTTAAAGGCCGTGAATTATTTTAAAATAAATAAGAGTGCAAAAAGGTAATACGTACACGCCATCAAGATGTTCTTTGAATATTTGATCAAATGAGCGGCATATTTCCATGATAGAATACAGCTTTCCCTACATGTGATTTGCAATCAATCATTTGAAAATTCAGATATAGAATGTTACATTAGGATGAAAATATAAGGCCTTTTTCAACAGGGGACCATATAAAATAATCTTCAGAAATTTTAACTTAAAATTGGTTGTGATATGAAGAGTACAATTACCCCTTCATCAGCTGCAATAGGCTTTCCCAGACGACTCAGTTCAGCTTCAAGTTCAGCAATTGTTTTACTAATAAGAGACTGAATAGCAGGAATTTTGGACTTGATTACTGCCTCCAATTGCTGATATAAAAAAATTATGATTTAGTCATTGAAGCAAGTAAAATAAAATATTCCAAGTAGTATTAGTAATAATACCAATGTAAAATAAAAAGAAATAATATATATTTCATCCAATTAATGCTCTGTAAGGATATATTGTTATATCGGTTACCTTTGAAAGCATCTTTGCTAGATGCTCAGAACCCATTCTGTGAGCAAGGTGCTTATATTCAGGGGTATTAGAAAAATATTCACGTTCTCTACGTCTAGCAGCAATCATGTCAACGTTCTTATTAATATCAGCTTGCGATCTATTGACAACACCAACCCAGGGATATTTTAATCTATAAGCTCTCCCTTCCAACATCTGAAGAAGAAATATCCATAATAAAGATCAGTACAAAGTCAAGTGGCCAAGTGTTGCACTTGTGGAAGTGAAATAGGTGCCTGTTTTTCATGTCTATGTCATTAATTAGAAATAAGATAATTGAAGTAAGCTTAACTCTCGAGAAGAAAAAATGTCTTAAAACACAAAAAATCTTTCGCGGTGCCTTCCTTATCAATAATTAATAAGATCCTTGAAGTTTTATAACTAAAAATGATTGACTTACATCCACAGCATCAGTACCCTTGTCCATAAGATCAATCTTTGTCAAGACTCCAAATGTTCTTTCTCCTTAAAATTAAATCAACAACCATGTAATCAGAACATCTATAGACTATTTGCTTCAAGCTGTTCAAAACAATTGAATTGGTCATCCGTAAGAATCTGGATCGTATGTCCATTTTCTAACTCATTGAGTCTGGTGAACCAATGAACAACACTAAATTGCAAAACAAATAGTAATCAAGATTACAGAAAATAAAATGACTGAATTACCGGTGGGATCCACTTCACGGGATATTTTAATTGCATCGGATGTTGCAAGATCTTGATTGGCTGGTGTAATTGCCAAAATTATACAGTTTGGCTGCAGATTAACGTCAAATTCAGTATACCACATTTTGAAAAATGTAGAAACTTTTTTAAGTATGTTCCTCAAATTGAGAAATCTTTTTAACTAAATTGTGGCTAGCTGTTGGACAAACGACAAACTAAACAACATCAATATCATACAAGTTTGTTGGGAATAATCTAAGTGTGAATCAAAGTCTCACATTTGATAAAATAGACAAAGTTAAACACTATACAAGATGAAAGACCAATAACCCCATTGTCTTAAGGTTTTGAGAGTAAAAATGGTGTCAAATGTCTCATTATGTAAAACCAATGTCATATATATACATATATATATATATATATATATATATATATATATATATATATATAGAACCACAATCTATCAATGACTACAATCTCCATGTGATGAAATATAAACTCAATAGTGATATCAGAGTCACATTCGCTATCTTGCAAATTTGGTTCCAGCAGGGTCCTATTTCAGAAAGGACACTACCTTCTCAATGTAGGATCGAACCATATTCTCAATATCTTGGACTATGCTATCTGGTTGACCCTCTGTATTTTGAAAAAAAAAAAACATTTGTTAGCATGTCACTTTTCAATCTCCATAATAAAAATCTGACCATTCCCTAATTTCCACAGGGTTGTCACAAAACAATAAGGACAAAAAAGGCACGTCTAATATTGCTTACCTACAGCTACCTTTGTAAGGCCAGGAAGATCAATGAGTGTCAAGTTAACAACTGCACGTCCAAGGGATCACAGTAAGTTAAAAATTTAGATGAAAGAAAGCACGTGGAGTGCAACAAGAAGACAATTAAGAAAACAGAAATTCAAACATACCATTGGGAGAATATATACTAAGATGAATGGGGACACTTGAAATCTGTTTTGTTCGTCCAGTCTCCCTATCGGTTTCATCTTGAATTTCCTTTCTCACAGCAGCTGCAAAAGAACATAATCATCGAGAAATAAAAAAAGAAAAAAGAAAAAAAAGACACCAACTCACCAACGATAGCAAGTAATGAGCAATGACAAAGAAATAACAATTAGGACATAGTTAATAGTACCGAAATCGGTGAACCTCTTCCTTGGAAGGTGAAGAAATTCAGCATACTCTCTGCCACCCTCCTCAATCTTGTGAAGCTGCAAAACAAGGGGTCGCCGGGTAACAATTCCTGCACGTGTGTTGCATGCACCACATCACATGAATTTGCCAACACAAGATTTAACTAGAGTTTAATTAATTGGCGAATGTAGTTTGTTTTGGCATAGTTACCCGATCCACGAGGTAAGAAGTCCTTGCCAACGACACTTTCAAGCACTGAAGACTTTCCAGAGCTCTGAAAGAAACAACGGGTGAAAAAAAGAAAGAAAAAGAACTCAGATTAAAAGACATTATTAGCCAAAAATTATAATGAATTGAATTGAATTTGACATTTGAAAACCTGGCCACCGACGACGGCTATGGCGGGGAGAGAGTCCCAGAGAGTGGGCAACGCACTTGCTTCGCCATGATCGCCTAAAGCCGTGCAAGCCCTCTGGATTTTGTTCACCAAAGAAATTAGGTTATCCATTCACCGATTATTTGTGAATTTGTGATTATTGCACGTTCAGCGTTTTTCTTTCAGTTTCAGAGAGAGAGAGTTTGTCTTGTAAGAAGGAGTTTCTGTCTCGTTCAGTCGTATTCTTATAGCTTACTTCACTCAAGTCTTAAACTCGTGAGTTCTTCGTTTCTTTGCCGTTGGATATTGTTTACCGTTGGAACATTCTTTTGATAAATTGTGATTAACTAATTAATTAATAGATATTTAGATTTTTTTTTTCTAACTTAATGTGCAAGTAATGTCAAATAAGTATTTATTAGTGAGTATGAGACCTTATTTATTATATTGACTGTAATATTTTTATATCTAATAAATGTTGGTGCGATGGTTTAAATTTGAATTCCCACTTTAAACTGTAGTGACGTGTGGTGTGGGTTCGTTTGGTTGATGGAAAGTGTACCGTTGGAGCTGCGAGAGTGTGGTCAGTTGCAGTTTTGTCTTACATTAATATTTTATAACGGATTAATCACTTTTTTTTTCAATTTTTTTTTTCAAACCTGGACGAAATATTATTCTTCACTATTTTGTTTTGAAAATTAATTTTGAGGAGAAAATTAAATATATATTTGTTTATGCTATTTTTTTAATTTTACTTGTTTTTCTAATTAATATGTCCATCTTTTAATTCAAGATGTTGGAATATTGTTGTCGGAACGTCACCCCTTTCTTCTCTTCTTTTCTCTGTTCTGAAGTTTTAACTCGAAGTTGTTCTGAAATAACCAAGTCCAAGAATTTCTCCAATTTAAGAGAATAGTCAAAAAGATTTAAACAAAACAAAATCTAATTCTAGACAGATAATAGATGTTTTAGTAAATATAAAAAGTACAAACAAAAGCATTTATTATATGCCTTTAAATTCATAGAATTAAAAGAATTCTAAACTATCCAAAAATAGAATCACATCTTAAAATACTTTGACAATATTAAAGAGAGAGAATGCTGACACTAACAAAAATTATATCGGGTGTTATTCAATTATAAATATTTCTAAATATTGATTTCTGCCAGCAAACTACAACTTCTATAACTTCTATAATTCAGAACGTACTTTTACGATCCACAGGATTTTATTTTTCATTTTATTTATCTGAGATAATTCTATAAGAGAGAAAAAAATGATAAATGATTGGTCGAGAGAGTTCATGCTAACATTATGCCAAGAGAATAGATCGTTGTAGAATGCATGTGTTCCAAATTTTGGAGTTAAGATTCCAAAACTATATTTGGTTGGTTGTATTAGAACTGTAATATTGATGTCTGCAAATTCATAGTTTCTGGAATCTCAATAATACGTTCATAAATTTCTCCTCACACAGTTTTTCTCGTTTTCTTTGGTTACTTTTGCAACCCAGCATCAACCAGATCCAGGAGATACAAGTTTTCTTTTTCACTGGAAAGGTATTTTTTATGATATGTTCTTTTGTTGTTTTGTAGGCAAATACAAGTTTTCTATATTATTTGTAAGAAAAGAAATACATGAATTATGGTTGGCATAAAATATTGATATAGACAAAGTAGATATAGATACATACAAACCATCCTAAAAAACGATGAATTTAATAATAGGAGAACTGTGAAGGATGTTTAAGAGATTAGTCAAAAAGTGATGTGTTCAGAAATATAGATCTCTCTGTCATGCACATTTTTATATTTTCATCAATTGAAGACTTCACTACGTGTAACTTTTTCTTTTTTATTCATATTTTAGATATGCTGTCTTGTTTTTATTTTATATATCCCTGTTATGATGCACTAAATAATCTTATGTTACTTATAATTGAGGACAGAGTCTAAACCATGACAGATTGATGATTTGAGGTTGAAACAATTTTATTATCCAATGATTAGTAAATTTGTCTGAATGCACAAAATCATGTGTTAGAGGTAAGCAACAAAAGAACTAAAATTTTGATATAATGCTATTTTATTGGTAAAAGTAGTAAATAATGAGGTAAGAATACATTGTTAGTCACACTTTAAAGAAACATGAGATATTAGATTTACAGAACAGGAGGCATCATCTCATGTGGAAATGAGTGAACCTGAATCTAATAATCAATAACCTAAAGAACTTTTAAATTACAGTATAGTAAACCACTACTTATTTACCATGTAACTATGAATCATAATAATGCAATACCTACTCAGAAAACTATGTAGTTAATTTAATCAGTGGAGTCCTCCTGATCTTCATAGCCGTAAGGGTTTTTGCTAGCCCAGTTCCATTGATCACGGCACATCTCATCAATACCATATTTTGCCCTGTCATATAAGACAAATAATTGAGGACAAAAACAATATTAGAAAGCAGAACCTAAAAGATCAGTTAAATGTTATCAACATTCATTAGAAAGCCAATGAAAACTTACTTCCATTTAAGCTCTCTTTCCGCTTTTTTAGTGGATGCATAAACAATTTCAGCATCACCAGGTCTACGGCCAGCCATCACAAGAGGAATTTTCTGAACAAGTGAATGAATCTTAAGGATTAGTTATATACATGCACTGGAGAATGGAAACTAAATATGAAATGGAAACAAACAATCTTAGAGGAGAAGTATTTGAATTTTATGATATTTGTTGTCTATATCCATATAGACACTGAGATAAACCGATTGAAATTCCAGAAGCTAGTTATCCACAACTTAAGATAGAGTAATAATTTTAGATCACTTTCAAGTCAAAAAGTTTATCCCACTGCAAAACGAATAGATTTCTGAGCACACAGCACAAAAAATACATTCAGAATGTGCATGAAGCACCATATTGAGTGCACTCTCAGAAAAATTCATAGTGTCCCCTCCCACAAAAGGAGAAAAACTACAAATTTTAAGGTATGACACTAAAATTAACAGCAGAGATTGTATAGACAGACAGATACAGATACAGGACCAGAAAAATAAACACGATTCTATTACCTTTCCAGATGCAGCTTCAAAAGCCCTAACCATCTCCAGAACCGATGTTCCCTTTCCTGTTCCCAGGTTATAAACCTCACAACCTGTAAAAACACCATGAAAATTAAGCTAAAATTTAACCACCATAAATTTTCGACAATGTCACTGCTTGAGAATTAACCGGAGCTGACAGAGTTAGATATTGGAAGATAAATAAAATGTTGGAGTAATACCTATATTAGGTTCGTCTAGTTTAAGTAATGCAGCAATGTGCCCATCAGCTAAATCAACAACGTGAATATAATCCCGAACCTGGGAGAAATGAAAAGAACCATCCCATAAGATCCTTTGTGAAATTAAAAGTAGATCTCTAAAAATGGGAAATAAATGTAAGCACCCAACAGAAACTATTCAGCGAGGAAAAGTTGTTTCCTTCAGCATAAATTTTATCATGGGAATTCAAAAGAGAAGATGGGGAGAAGATGTACATGTAGAATTATGTATATCACACATGAAGTGTGACCATATAAGGAACAAAAAAATAAATAATCAGAGGAAACAGAGGACAGGATAAGATTGAATGATACTTCATGCAATTTTCTCTTTCCAAGGAAAATTTTCAGAGGAAAAGTTAGAGCTTACCCCAGTGCCATCAACTGTATTATAATCATTTCCAAAAACTGTCAGAGCAGGTCGTCTGCCAACTGCTACTTGTTGAACAAATGGCATGAGATTGTTTGGAATTCCACGAGGATCCTCTCCAATATAACCACTAGCGTGTGCACCAACTGGGTTGAAATACCTTAACAATATTATTTTCCAATCTGGCTCCGCTTGGTGGACATCACGACAAATTTCTTCAATGATAAGCTGAAAGACAAACATCTTATCAGATATCAATGGAAGACACCTGGAAAAGCTTGTCTATAGAATTCAAGTTTTTTCTTTTCTAATAAAGGGAGAAATTTGTTAAAGACAAGCGGATTAAAGGGGATTTGGGGGATAGGGAATTGTTCTTAAATGAAAATAATAGGGGAAAGTAACAAATTATATTTTGTAGAAGTCCTAGCCATACCTTAGTTCGGCCGTATGGGTTCATCGCTGACAGAGGGAACTCTTCTGTACAGGGAACCTCCTTTGGCCAACCATATACAGTTGCTGAAGACGAGAACACAAGCTGAAACCATTTGAAGAGATAGAAAATGAGTGAGCAAGCAGAACACAACGCAATAAAATGCAAATTTATTGCAAAATGAACTTCGCACGACACTTCAAATGTGTAGAGGCTTAATTCTTCCCCATTAACCCAACTAAATGAACAACATGACAACAAAATTATAATGAGAAGTTTAAACATTCTAGAAAAAGAATATAAACTAAAGCAGCAAAAGCAATAACAGCTAGAATAGACATTCTCCTTAACAATCATTAATTATCTTGTTTTACTTCTGTGGTCATTTACTTTGAACATTTCCATTCCACCCCAAAGACTCTTTGTCTATTAGTCTAAAAAATCTTCTGATTCACCCGTAACTATTTAACCTTCCCAACCTTCTTGGACATCTCATCCCAAGTGAGGCTAGAAATACCTTGAATCAATTTAAATTTAAATAATATGCAAATAGTTTTGCGCCACTCTATTCAAAAAAGCAAATAATATGACCGGGATTCATAGAAGAAACTTGAGAATATTAAGGATACTCTTTTACTACAGTTAAAGTCTATTATGGATGCATGACTAAAAAACAAGAAGAATTTTTTACCTTTTTGCATCCATGGGCAGCCATGACTTCCAATAGAGTGATTGTCCCAGTCAAGTTGTTGTTGTAGTATAGTAAAGGCTTTTGCACACTTTCTCCCACTGCTTTCAGTCCAGCAAAATGTATGACAGCATCAAACCTGCGAAAAAAAATAATAATTAGAAAAGGGTCCTAGATTAAGGATTAAAGATGTCCCAAAGAGAGCATGAAGCACCGACATATGAATCTTTTTATTATTATTATTAAAGAAACTTCTGTCATACTCTACCTAGAGTAAAAAAAAAAAAAAAACAAAAACGCTTCGTCCATAATACTTACTGTGTGGAAACAAAAATTTGCTCTAGAGCCGCTCTGTCCCTTAGGTCCACCTGTAGCAGCGAAAATACAACAAAAAGCGTCGGTCATCAATTATCGCCATAATAAACTAAATATTCAACAAGCTGTAAAATTAAGCAATTAAAGTGCTAGGTCCCTCTGGTTTCCTTTGCCATAATATTTGTGAAAAAACACAGATTTTGTAAAACTGAATAGACATCGTCACCGAAACCACCACAACAGTCTAGAACAACAACATCCCTCAGGGCCCAACAACAGAAACAAACCATTAGTTCCCAAAAATCACATCATAAAAAAAAAAGCACATCACGAACTCCTCAGCTGCTTTCGAAACCGACATAGCGCCAAATCCAATTCCGCTTAAACAAGAAAAAACTCAATCAACCAGACACCGTCTAGGCCCAAAACAGGCCCACCGCAATCCCAAAAATTTCACAAATCTAAACCTAAATCGACGAAATTCTGAATCCCAAAAACCCAAGCCACGAAGCAAAACGGTCTCGGATTACGACAGAGCGAAGGAAGCAATCGAAAGCGAATGAAAGAGGCAATAGAATGCACACCTTGTGGAAGAATAGGTTATTCCCAAACTCGCCGGCGAGCTTCCGGACTCTTTGGAGGGCAACCTCGGAGGAATTGTCGAGGTTGTCGACGACGACGGTCGTGAAACCGCCGAGAAGTAGTTGAAGAACGGTGTGGCTTCCGATGTATCCGGCTCCACCGGTTACAAGAACGTTTCTTTGGAGCATGATGTTGTTGTTGTTGTGTTGCGCAGCGTTTTGGTGAGAAGGAGCGTTAGAAGATTTATGCGGTGAACAAAAACGAGGTGAGTTAATAACATACGGTGGTTTGGTGGATGTGAGGTTGCCAATGCTGACGCGCGATGCCATGTTCGGAGAAAGCGAGAATTGTGTGACAAGTTCTGAAAGCTACGTGCTGTTTTGTGTTGTGTTGGGTTTGGTTTGGTTTGCAACTTCTATGAAATGGGAATGTGAATGGTTTATTATGCGAATATTTATGGAGGGAACAACAGATCAGCCACGTGGATTTCCAGTGTGGCCGTTTCCAATAATCATTGCTTTCTTTTTTCTTTCACAACTATTTCCGTTTTAATCATTGCTTTCTCAAAACTAATACCGGCATGCCTTAATTAAATCTTATTTAAACAAATCACAATTACTTTTTTTTATCCTAACTTTACCCTAATTGTTTATTTCGTTTGGTTAACATTTCTTAATTCATCGCGATTTAACCATTACACGTGTCATTCGCACACGCTATACCGACTTATCATGTGAACTGTTCGTAGAAAATTAGCTTTTCCGTTTCTTTCCATATTGAAAAATTATAATTCGCAGAATAAACATTAATCGCTGAAAAAATATTTCATTCCATTATAAAGTTTTAATGTTTCCAATTAATATATATATATATAAACACATTTAAATAAAAATTGATTTTTCCAAAATAATTATAAATAGAGTAACATTATAGTGACAAAGTTTACAAAGTTATTCATATTTTAAATATTAAAACAATACACTCCGCGTATGAAATAATCGAACATAACATAAAGTTGTTAACATAGAATTGTTGTAAATTATGATAATGACCTCTTTCGACAATAAAGCAATGTATATTATCGATCTTTAATGAGATCAATGAATAAAGTTAACTTGGTCGATAATTACGACAAATTTTCAATTATTTAGTTAGATCTTGTATGAGAGAATTTGTAATATTATGTGATGACAAACGTTTATGTTTTGCCTCGTCATTTGAATGGGTAACAAAATTTTATTTCTTAAAACCCAAATACTAAAAAAGCACATTTTCTTATCAACATTAGAGGTCCAAGGTGGTCAAAAAAGCACGTAAATTATAATTGTTAACTGTAATCAATAACTATAAACTATAGGAAGTAGCTATATGCTGTAGTAAATATGATGCGCCATAAAAACAATTGAAGGACATGAAAAATGTAATTAATCACATTAGAAACCTAAGAATAATTGCTTTGATAATGTATTTTACACCCAAGTATTCTATACGTAACATGTATTACCTAATACACGACTTATCTTTAATTATATGCAGAGATTCTGTGTGCACCCGTCAGCATCTATAATTATAAATTCAATTGTAATAAATTTAACACTTTTTAAGAAATGTATTAAATCATTTATTTTGTAAAATAAGATACGATATATTCATGGACCGACCTAATTATATATATGTGTATATTATAAATAAAAAAATTCGTTATTATCCAACTGCAAGTTATGTGTGTTTCCAGAAAGAAAAGGATAAAAATTGTTTCAAAATATTATTTTTTTTTTTTGTGAAAATATCCTATGGAATTGATAAGGATAAGAATCCTAACTCCAACCTAACTAGTCAAAGTCTAGAACTTATAAGAGTGCGTGTATAAATATTTATTAATTTTATTTTATGTTACTATTTTGATGGCTGTTTCTGGATTATTCAAAAAGTTTAAGTTCCATTATCCAATTCGAGACTTGTGTCGAACAAATTTCATAATCTTATCTCAATCACTTTACTTTTGGTGTATATTTTAAGTATTAACAAATTAATTTAGTGGGTGGAAGCACTCACGCGTGGTGTTTCTCAAATCTTCTAATTTCAAATGGATAAATATGACCAAAAAGTCTTCGAAAGAAAAATAATTTATTGATGATTTGATTTGTTTAAATTAGAATAGATAATAAGTTTGATAGTTTTGGTATTATTTTTTTTTTAATAATAGAGACAATAGAAGAAAAAATGTATACGATAAGATGAATTGAAAGGAGATTTGATAGTGAGTTTTGGTTTGATTTTAGGGGTTTTGAATGGACCCATGAAATGATATTGAAAGGAAAGAAACGATGTCGTGTTGGTTTGTCTGAGCAAACACGGTTTTGAACCTAAGAAATAAGAAAGTAATATCTTCTCACCGCCCAAATCCCTTGGTAGTTAATTAGGTTTTTAATCTGAGAGATTCAACCGAATTAATTTCTCATCTCACCAATTTTTTTTGGATCAATAAAAGCACCTACCCACCATGAGAATGTTCTGATCTTCCTCATAAGAAAGTGTGGACAAAAATATTCGTGTCCAAAATTGTATAGCAGAAAAAATATATAGATATTTATAAATATTTATTATTTTTTAATAATAAATATTTTAATATTATTTATAAATGGGTCAAATATAGTATTATATGATTTCATATTTGAATATTTATGTTATTTTTAAAAAAATAAAAATAAAAAAAATTATATTTTATTAAGTTAAATTTAATTAAAATTAAATTTAATATATATTTTAGTATTTTTATTTAAATTTTATTTTAAAAAATATTTTTTTTTAATATTTATGAGCATTCATGAATATCTAGATTTTAAAAAAATTGTAAATTTTTTAAACAGACATTTAATAAATAGACGAATAAGCTGAATTTTTTTTGTTGCAGATAAATGTTATTTGTGTCCGGTCCAATTGTTGTTATCTTTATATATTTTTCAAATTTATGTGACTATAAACTCACAATTATACTGGATAATCCAAAATTATTAATCAAAAAATCTTTTACCGATGAGTTTGCCCCAATTAATTTTTAGCGTGTGAAATGTAGAACAAATAGTCCTTAAATAAAAATATTAATTAAAAAAATAAATGAAGTGGATTTTCATTTAAAATATTTTTACGACAAATTTATTGAGATAATAGCGTTGAGTCGGTTATTGTTATCTAGATTGTTATTTTGAAGTCTGGAATTTTTACTGAGGATTCATTTTTAATAGACATTTCAAATGATTATGAAAAAATATATTGAAATTGTAATTGTTCAACATTGAAAATTTTGAATTTTTTTTTTCTAAATTCAGGTTCAATATATTTTTTAAAGTTATGCATAAATTAATCACTCAATAACGTTTATTGGGCTGCTTAAAATGTTCGAGGTAAATGAAATAGTTTCAATAATATTTTACAAAAGTTCTGAAATTCATAATATTTTACAAAAATTTAGAAATTTATAATATTTTAGGAAAGTTTCAATAATTCTGACCGCACAAGTTAATATAAAAGAGGAAACAAATTGATATTATCTTCAGTGTTTTCTAATATTGGAAAACAAAATTCCGAAAATGCGTTTCAATAAATGGTTTGTCTGCGAAAACTCTGGTGTTAAATATTTGACTTAACCAGAGTTTGAGTCCTTGATGATAAAAAAAAAACATGTGAATTTATTTTTGAGTTAAATATATTTTTAGTCTTTTAAGTTTCAGTAAATTTTTAAATTAATTTACTTTTAAAATTTTTGTGTGTATTTAATTTTTTTTATTATATATTGTTAAGTTTATTTGATATTTTAAATGTATTGTGTGATAATATTTGAGTTAAGATTAAAGTGAAAATGTGTCAAATAATATAAATAATTCAAATACTATCGTGAAATATACTTGAAACGTCAAATAAACTTAACAAAATTATTTGAATTTGATTAAAAAACTAAATTTATATATTTTTAAAAATAAATAATTAAATTAGTCAAATTTTTTGAAAATAAACTAATTTTAAATCTTTTCAAACTCATTATTTTTTATATATCGAAATGGATGCTTCCATTGTTTATAAATTTGAAAAGAATGAGGTTTTTGTGACATATCTTTGTTGTTGGATTTTTGTTCTTTCGTTCCTATCCTTTGCAAATTTGTTTCGATATTTCTTTTTCTTTCTTAAAAATTTTATTGTTTTATTTATTTTCTAATACTAATAGTTTTTTATTGAAAAAGGGAGAATTAAGGGAAAAACATATTTAATTCATTATCTTTTATAATGAAGTATGTTTTAAATTTAGCCTTAAATTTTATATTTTGATTAATTAATGCAAAATTGAATTTCAAACTTTATAACAAATGTATTGACGTAAGATATGGTGATTGACTTCAATGCTGCGAACGTGAATGAACCACCTGTCTTCAATCATCACAAGACTTCAGCCAACTGTCTCATTTTCATTCCATTCACTTTACCTGCCTCAACTAACCAATTATTTTAAATTACTTATTATATTAAGTTTCGTGATTAGAATAATTCATATATATTAAATTTTATAAAAGTTCATAATTAATTATGATACTAAAATACTTTTAATTTAATAATTATTAATATAATTTTATTTTAAAAATATAAATATCTGTAATGTTATATAAATATATTTAACATTTTATTTAATATTTATCAATGAAAATTAAAAATTAAAAAATAATAAAATAATTATATTTTAATTTTAATATAATTTTATTTTAAAAATATAAATATCTATAATGTTATATAAATATATTTAATATTTTATTTAATATTCATCAATGAAAATTAAAAATTAAAAAATAATAAAATAATTTTATTTTAATTTAATTTTATTAAAAATTAAAATATAATAAATTTAACAAAAATTTAAATAACTAAAAGTAAAAAAAATATCGTTAAATATCTAAAAAGTTTACAAAATGTTTAATTAGAATATGAATTTAAGATTTTATTAAATTTTTGTTTTCTGACTTTTCGATAATTTTTTGTAATATTTATGTTAATTTAACAAAATTTTCTGCCTATACTAAAAAAATATATAATATTTTAATAAATAAAATTATTAATTAAAAATATAAAGTTAAAAATATAAAAATATTTAATTGCCATTAATTTTTTAATGAAATACTAGAATTTAAATTTACACTTCAAATGTTAAAAACATATTTTCATTTGTTTTTAGTTTTCAAATTTCTTAAGTGGTTATTTTATGACAGAAAAATATTGTTTAAAAATTTTCAAAAGAGTATATTTATCTTTATAAATCTGTTACAAGAATTGATATTATTTTATTAATAAAATTAATTATTTTAGTTTTGAATATAAAAATACTAAAATAAAATTAATAATTATTATCTACATCATAATCATCCGGACACTAATTGGCATTTTTCTTGTATTAAACTTCCTAATGTTATGTTAATCATGTTTTTCATACAAATCTAATTACTTTTACTTCTACAATATATACATGCATAAATTTTATATATTTATTAAAAAACAGAAAAGTATAATTTTTTCTTTAGTGTAATTTATGAAAATGATATAGTGTCCCTTAACGACGGTTGAGTCGCTTTTCTTTGGCCTATAGAATAGGGCACAGGGACTTTTATGCCATCGTGTCCTTGCAACAACGAAGAACATGGAAATGGAATAGGAATAACCAACTTCATAATAACGACAACAAAAAAGAGAATCAAACACAAAATTAAGAAACATGGAATCATCTGACCAATCATTACATCAACATTTAATCTGGACTCACATTAAAGTCAAATTCATCATCTACCTTTTTCTTGCTCCCCTTTCATAAACTTTAAATATTTTGCTGTTTTTTTTTTTTAATTAAACAAAGCATTTAAAAAAAATAAAAATGGTACTAATATTTATTTTCTTCTTTATCTTAATTTGTTGAAATTTGTCTGAAAAATAAATTAGAAACAGAGAAACTGGACTCTATTGGTTGCGTATTCGACTTTTTGAATTGGTAAAACACGTTTCTGGACAAAAGTTTAAGCTTTTGTTTCTTTTATTCTTAAATTTGAAAACAAATGTCCGAATTTGACCAAGTAGAGACTTCGGTGAACACCTAATCCACCGACAATTCGTGAAATAAAACAAAATGGTGCATTACGTAAATATCGTATTATAAACATAATTTTTTGTCTGGTGTGAAATATAATTGTGAGGAAAGAATCCGTGAGGTCACACAAGTCATAAAAAAAATGAATTATTGCAAAAATTAGTCATAGAAAAACTTGAATTATTGTGGAAATGAGTCATAAGTCATAAAAAACTTGAATTATTGTTTAAGAAATTAATAATGAAAACTAGAAGGAATGGAGTTTTTCCTTTGAACAAGTTACACGAATCGAACATTAAGTGTCGTTTAAAGAATTATTCCATTCTTTTTTTGTTGTTCAAAGTAAAAGTGCCATGGATTTTGAAATATTATTCGTGTCAACTTTTTATTACTTTCATCTGTGCTGTAAAGTTGCCGAATTTTATTGTTCTGTAGTTTCTTTAAAGGCAATAAAGAGTGCTGTTGCAGCTTATCCAAAACTGGGCACACCGCCATGGACTCTGCATTTCAAAAGATAAGAACAAGAGATGGCAATGGAATAATTTTAAAATTTTGAAGATAAATAAAAATATAATTTGATAAATATGAATAGATCAAGCACAAAACATATGTTACAGTACTGATTTTCTCCTAAAAAATAATCTTTAAAATACTTGGACAAATAAAATAAAGATATAATTAATTGTATAATACCTAGTTTAGGACTAATATGTCAAATAGGTACCCGATTTAAAATAACGTCAATTGCGTCTCCAAGTTAATTTATGTGCATCAATGCAGTCTATACAGTTAAATCCTCACATACGGTGTTTAGAATGTGGTGATGTGGCAATAGAGAAGGCATACGTGTCAAATGATAACCAATTGGTGTTTGAAAATATAATTGTATAGTGTGTTGACGACGTGGTTTTCCTCTATTAAGGGAGAGTATTGAAATTAAAGTTGTGCCCTAATTAGTCAATTGATGGTTCCTTGTCTTCTTCCTTTCGTTTTCAGCTTATTCTTCATCAATCCCCAAAGAGTTGGTGGTGGTTGTTGAATTCCGCAATGTCTAGCAAAGAAGGGTGTTCATGTTCTTCGTGGAGTTCACAGCAGCAGAGCGTCTCCTCCCCTGGTGGTTCAAATAGGGGTTTGGATGAAAGACCAATGTGTTATTGTGGGGAGGTTGTTGTGTTGAGAGTGGCTAAAACGATTAGAAATGCTGGAAAAGAATTTTGGGGGTTGCCTTAACTTCAAGGTTTATTTTCTTATTTTAATTTCATTTTGATTGAAGTTGCAATGGTGGATTTTAATCCCAATGATTTTTTTTTAACGGAGGCATTGTAGTTTTTTTGCTTTTCTAAGTGGCAGAGTGATGCCAATGAGCTATTTAAAGAGTGCAATTACTTCAAATGGTTGAATGAAGATAATGGGGATGAAATAAATGCTACCATTGTTAAACAAAGGAGAAATATATACCATCTGGAAAAGTCACTTCTGATTTCTGAAAAGTCACTTCCCACTTGTAGTCCTCCATACTTTTGGGCATTGCAAAAATCCCAAAGTGACCATAGTTGTCTCTAACATCATTTGTTGTATCACTAAGTCACCACTTTCTAATGTTTTAGACTCCCACTCAATATCAAAAATCCCTTTGGCATACACATTTGTATCCTGTGACTTTGTTTGAGTACTCCCACTTAGCCCAGACACTTGATGGCCTTCAATTCTAACATCACATAGTTTGTCCTCCATATCATCTCTTTCAATCCTGACATCATATAGTTCATCCTTACACATGTCATCACCTTCAAATCAGTCCAACTACTGACCTCATACTCATCATCCTCCTCGATGTCTGTCTCTCCACCAAGTTCCTCCTCACCATCCCCAACAATGTGTTCAACCTCAATCTCGCACTCAACAATAGGGTCTTCTCCACCAACTTCCTCCTCACCATCCCCAACAACATGTTCAGCCTCACACTCAACAACAGGGTCTTCGTAAGCCTCACCATCCATATTATCAGCTAAGTGTATCTCACCCTGAATTGAAACTTGTTCCTTAGCCACACCATTCACATTATCATGTGCCTCTATACCAACCTCAACAATAACCTCTTCCCCAATATCTCCATCCACATTATTAGGTGATTGATTGTCACTCTCAACAACAACTTGTTCCTCAGCATCCCATCCATATTATGATATGACTCAATACTACCCTCTTCATTATCATTTCCCTCATTCTCACCCCCCACAACTTCTTCTTGTTGACCATCCCCCTCCACAGCAGGTTGGTCCTCTATCATATGAACTACTTAAGGTTCATAGACAAAGTGTACCACATAAAGGTGCACTTGACCATTCAGGGTGGTTATGTTCACCATATTACATGCACCTCATCATCAATGAGCAACTCCAACCTTCCTTTCAACACAGAACCCCCACCTACTGAATACCACAATTCCTTCACATTCACATAACCCATCTCCCTCAAAATTGACATTATCTCGAAGAAACTCCATTTGTTAAGGTCACAAAATAAAATACTACTATCTCCCACGTATTTCAGTGTCCCATCATTGATAAACTTTCCCCATGGTGAAACACCACTTCAAAATTTTTGTCATTCATGTCAACTAGTATATGCCTAACTTTATATCCATGCTAAATATAAAAAAAAAACCAAACAATAACACACAATTTACATTTTATACCACCAAGACACTGACAACAATTAAGAAAGAGGGATCACATCCTCAACATTGTCATCGTCACATATAATGGGGGACAAGCCAATAAAGTAATACCGACTCAAACATTACAAAAAACAAAACATTGAAACTACAAAAACATCAAATACAATGCACCTAACCACATAAATCAACACAAGTTCACAATTTGACCTCTACCATAAAACCCTAACATCAGAACCCTCGCAAGTTGCTCTCAATTTCGTCTTCGAACTTCGATTTCAATTCCCATATCCACGTCATTTATTTATAAATGGAGATGCGGGGAATCAAACCCCGTGCCTCTCGCATGCGAAGTGAGCGCCCTACCATATGAGCTACATCCCCAATTTATTAATTTTTTTGACTATTATGTATTTATATACTACAACGACGTGTTTTATAAATTTATGATCTTTTCCCAAAAATAACAGACAAAATAAAATTAATGTTATTATTACATAAATTTTTGTATAAAATGTATTCAAATTAAAGGAAAAAAAATTGTATATGACAGTAAAGATAGCATGTGAAGACTCTCTCCATGACACGTGGCGTTGGATTATCTATGGCAAAGAGGAATAGGTAGATGTTGAAGAAGAAGAAGGAGTAAGTGTGGAAGATGGATGTGGTGAATTTCTGCACAAGGGACACGTGGCATTCATTTTCAGCCACTCATCTATGCAGTGTGCATGAAAATAATGGTTACACGCAGGAATGGTTCTCAGAGTCTCCTTGGGCTCGTATTCGGAGAGACATATTGGACACGTGTTATCGTTCCAATTCGGTAAGCGCCCACTGTCACCGATTAGAGTCTTCGGGAATTTTTCAATTTCCGGCCCATTAAGGCCCATTGTGGAAGAGGAGTGTGGAAGAGTGGTAGTAGAGTTTGGAAACTCTGTACTGGGCCTGGCCCGGTGGCCATGTGTGTACACATCGAATTTACTACACATAAAGCAGCAAAGCCCAGTTAAACATAGGAGTCCAGGTATTCCCACTCCGATCGTTAAGCCATATTTTGCGCTTCTTGACAGACCTACGTAGTTAAACCAATGTCAGAAACGAATTTTTTAGAGCATTGCACATATTTTTTTTTAAATGTATATAAAAAATTAAAGAATTTAGTATATTATTTTACTTTTTTAAAAAAAGCCTACTATTTTCTGAATTAAAAAATTATAATAAATGAATTTTGAAGTAAAAAGGTTATTAGCTACATGATAATTATATTTAAACTCACCAGCACACCTAATTTATTGAAAACATTAATATTAGTTTTAAAAGTAAATTATTTTAATGTCTCTCTCTCTCTCTCTCTCTCTCTCTCTATATATATATAT
>Ga0099822_1000915_pt1 | contig 31668 bp, 15 predicted proteins | sample CowpeawhiteBW_FD_76839 | JGI IMG/M metagenome (GOLD analysis project Ga0099822, IMG submission 76839) | Root nodule microbial communities of legume samples collected from California USA - Cow pea white BW | ecosystem: Host-associated > Plants > Roots > Nodule | place: USA: California | collected... | reverse complement strand
TAATTTATATAAACATGTTAAAATAATTGTTTTGAATTTATACATCAAATCACTACACCTAAATATTCAAATTATTTTATTTTTTACAAGTGTAAAAAATTTCATGTATAAAAAATTACAAAGTTTAAAATGAAAAAAATAAAATAATTTAAGTATTTATTTGAAATGATTTGATGTATATATATTAGAAAAATTTATTGTAACATGTATATATAGGTTGTAATTAAGCTTATTTACTAATTTGGTCTCAAATGGAAGATGACAAAATTTAATGATTTTAAAAAATTGGGGTACTAAATTAAACCAAAAATTTAAATTGGGGTAGTAAATTGAAAACAACTATTACACTGCCACGTGTCATGCTTGTAAGCTGTCACGTGGCACGATGATAAACTGACACGTGATAGTTTTTTTAAATTTTTTGAAAAAAAAATTAAAAAAAAATAAAAATTTCATGGCTTGACACGTGTCCTGTACGGACACGGTGTTAACTCCAACTTAACGGAGATGACCAAATTGAACCTCTTTAGAAGATTGGGGTACCAAATTGAACATTCCTAAAGTTTGGATACCACATTGAACTTTCCGAAAAAGTTTGGGTACCAAATGTGTATTTATACCTTTTTATAATTATATTTAATTGGACAAATAGGATTAGATATGCTTTTACCTCCTAAACTTTCAACTAAAATTATATTTAATTTCTCTGATAAACTTTGTACCGATTTTATTTCACATGAACGAATGTATTACGTCTTAAATATTCAATAACATTAATTAAACAGTTTATGGTTGCACAGTTAATTAAAATCGAACATCCACGTGATTATCAATTTTAATACATAATACAACACCCTTTGTCATATTATAAATTGTTTTGTGTCATCGGTGAATATGTTATATCAAAATTCTCACATTGATTATAAATAAGACGAATTTGTAGTATATATATGGATATAAATCTTATCTTATAAACCGATTCTATGAGATTGAATTAGGTTTAAAATTTAATTCTCAATACATTATACATTCATTTATAAAATATGAAAATGACATTGGTAAAAAAATTAGTAACAAGGACGAGATGTGATTTCGGTTAAAGTTTATGAACTAAAAATATGATTCATTTTCTTTTTCTTATAAGAGATTGATATTTAGTTGAGTGTCCTAGGAGTGTGTATAGTTTCGTGTCACATTGATGGAGAATTTATTTTCCAACATATGTTAGGTTTAAAGAGGAAGAGGTTAACTGGGGATACAATATCAATGAGACCCAAGTCCAACCACATAAGATATTGATACCACTTTCAACCTAAAACTTTAAGGCATCGGATTTATGAGTCTTCATCCTTATATAGTACTCAACTTCCTCATTTATATTCAATGTAAGACTTAGACTCACACTTGAATTTTCAACAAATCAATATATGTTTTGTTTTAAAATTAATTTAGAAATCACGTATAATATTAGCTTCTTTGTTGATGAAATTGATTAAGCTAGACCAAACACACACTAGGTTTCATAACTTCACCGTAAAGAATGTGAAAGAGTGAAAATTATGTTAAATAGTTAGGCATGGCCCAAAGATTGGTGTAGGATGATTTTGATGATAGAGATTTGGACCAAGTCTTGATTGTGGGAGTAAGACTATGATTTTGGAAGCAGAGTGATGAAAAGATTGATGTTTTGATATTTTGATTTGGAAATGTATGATAGTAGATAGAGAAAAGTGTTATTATATATATAGTTTTGCAATATACGGCACTGATCACGCATAGTGTAAGTTCGATTTGTGTGAAGTTGATATTATAATAAAGTTCGCCAGTTAGCAAAGTCACACAAATGGAATAGAAAATCCTATGCATGCACGTGAAGAAGGGAACCTTTATTTTGACCTACTCGTCTTTCATATTATAATGCCACTACTACTCTTTCATGAAACATTCTTTAGTAGTTTTTTTTTTTTTTCCTTTTTTGCTATGGAAAGTTGTGGTTTAATTTAGTTATATACGACTTTTAAATTACTCAAATAAAGTAAATATTAGTTTGAAAATAGTTCTCAATTGTATATGTTATCTAGAGTTGAGTTATTATAGTAGAGGTGAGAATGAGCTTGAAATAATTGATATTAGTAGTGTCCACTTCCCTAATGCCACGTGAGACAACCTTATAAATAGGAATAATGAGGGTGGTACGAATATAATTATTTTATTTCTATCATTTATCTTTATTCTCATCTTTATGTCATACGGTAAAAATTTTATCTTTTTTTCTTTTTTATCTTGGAGAATGAATATACTTGTATGTATGTTTATATTACTTTTTATTATTTTAAATATTAATTCAATATTTTTATAAAAAATAAAAATTACAATCAAAATATAATGTTATTAAAAGAAAACTATAATTATATAAATTTATACAACAACATGAAATAACAATTAAATACATAAAAAGTGGTAAGAAAGTTGGTGTTATATATTGATATTGTTTTGGAAGAAACATTGAAAGCCTAATATATATGTATAGCACACAACTTTTCCAGGAAGCCATAATGTTGCTTCTTAGCTTTGTTTATCACCTAACGACAATGACTCGGCAATCATCCTATATACATATAAACCCTTCTCTTCTCCTATATATAACAACTTCAAATCCTTCTCCAAAACACATCAACCTTAAATTACATATATTTTAATAATTTATATAAAAATCTATCTATCTTTTATACATATATATTATGGTTGCATTAGCATTGGTGAGTGGAAGAATGCAAAATGATAAAATTGTAGGGTAAATGAAGAGCAAGGAAGTGTGAAATCCTAGGAGATATCTAAATAAACAATGTAGTTACTTGGTTCCATGTGTGAAGTTGTCCAAGGTTCTTCTCCCTTTGGTGGATTGAAAATTTACCAAAAGAGGTAACTAAGATAGCAATAATTTAAGGAGGCAAAAGGGGAGTGGGGACAAGAACAAAGAACCCATTATCAACATCCATCATCTTCTTTACACACACACATGAAAAGATCCCTTCACAAAGGACCATGCATGCAGCAAAGCCATGCCATTTCCTCCATTTTTTGGATATATTATTCATCATTCTATAATGCCAACACCAACAGAACCACAAAGTAACACTCACACACGTCACATACACCATGTGCTTTGTTTCATCACCCACATGCTTCTATTCTCTCTCTCTCTCTTATTAACCATCATCATCACACTCTTACAATTTCAACTTAAACTTAATTCCACACTCAACTTTTGTTCCACATCCTATATCAACCAGAGATCATACAAGTTTACTGTATATAAGAAGATGCAAATTATATCTTACAAGCTGATTTTGTAAAGTTAAGTTAGATTTAAAGTACATTTTTTAAGATGATATCAAATTCAATTAAACATTGTAACATAATTTGTTATTTGTTGAACCTATTGTTGGAAGTCTCACATCGATTAGAGATAAGGCCAATTCACAATATATAAGTGGGTGCAATCCTCACCTTACAAGCCGGTTTTGTGGATAGTATCAAAATCAGGTTAGAACTTAAAGATAAATATACCTCGACGTGAAATGATGTGTTGGAAGTCTCACAACTAAACTATATAAATTAGTAGTATTCATCGTAAACAAATACACTTTGGTACGTAAAAAGAGTATTAATTTGTGAGTATGAGATGAAAGATATGATAAAAGAAAGAAAAGGTCATTGATTGTAAGCTAAATGTTTGGAATATATTAGTATTGTTATGTGATACCGACATTGGCTACGCATCAATGTGTACATACACTGTACTTTCTGTGTACTCTTTCTTCAAAATATCGTCACTTTCTGAAAAGCTGAAGAAATATTTATATATATTTATATGCATTTCATTTTATGAAAAGATCTCCCTTTAATTCCCCTTTTTCTTTTTTCAAAGGAAAACTCTTTTGATGAGGAATAGTATAAGAAAATTGTAAACTTTTGTCTTCTACCCACCACATTTAAACCTCTTGTACCCAATAATAAGCTAGTCTAAAACATCATGTAATTTTAATACATTTAATTAAGTTATTTTAAAATATATATATTTTATTGATTATTTAAATTTTTTATATCTAGTAATTGAGTTTTTAGATTTTGATATTAATCGGTGTTATTATTTTTACTTTGTATGTATATTGTCATTGCTTTCATATTTCCTTATCAAAAATCAATTTATAAATTTAAGTATTTTTAATTTAATATTTATTAAGTGACATATTTATTGTCTTCAATAGAATATTCTTAAATAATGAAACAATTGGAGTCCTAAAATTTTAATTAACTTTATGAAAAATGAAATTATTTTACTTTATAAATTAAATATTGGAAGAAAAATAAAAGTAAACCGTTATAGCATCCCAATAATTGATGTCAAATACTCTAAAAATATTTTAAACACAATAGAATGAAATTTATAGTACTAACTCGATTGAAAATAATGAAATTTATAATAAAATTAAATTTTAATTAAGTTAATTTTATTTTTTCACATAAAGACATGTAAGTAACAACAATACAAAATAGCAACTACATTACCTTAATTAAAAATAGCAAAACATTTTAATGTAAGATATTCAATTGAAAAATACAAAAGTCTTAGGTATTAAATAGAACTTTTTTTATATAAAAATTCAATTAAAAATATTTAATTCTATAAAAAATTTGAAACTTAATTAAGTTTATATTACATTAATAAGTTATTTTGATTTATATTTTAACCTATAAATTTTCTTTTTCTAGCTTAATCCATAGATCTTTTCATTACCGGCTAAAAGCACAGTAATAATGAATGTGATTGCAGTATAAAAATTGTTTTCCATATTCTCGTAAGTCTTACAATTTTAAAGGAGAAGTAAGAAAGTGACTACCATATACATCGATCAATATAGCATAATTACTTCTCATATCTCATATCTCTTATATTTTTGTAACACACATAGTGCTTCTCATAAAGGAATTCATGATTAGTTAGTTTCTATGGAAGATTTTCATACTTATAATAAACAAGAAGAATGCATTGATCGAGAGAAGCTAATAAGATTATTTTTATCGACAAATATTAATTTTTAGTATTATATTACTAACATTATAAAGAAAAAAAATTAATAATTAAATTTTGACAACTTTTCTTACGATATGAGTTTGTAAAATTTGGATTCTTGTTGTATTTTTTCTGTATTAACCTTCTACTGTGTCTTTAAAATACATTCATGAACACTTATTTTGATGTTTTAAAATATATTAAAAAAATTAAAATACCAACATCAGTAAAAATATAGCATAAAACAACACCAATAAAACTAATAGAAAAGCTGAATTTGATATTCTAAGTGATTTTTCATTTTTGCATCTTCTTGTATTCCAAAACTACTTAGAAAATATCATTTTAGATCATAAAGAAAAGTCGTCAAAATTTGGTTGTTAAAATATTATTGTCTTATCATTAAATCAAACTTATAACACTTTATGAAATTGAAGTTAGAATTCTTTTTCCTCTTTCCCGATCAAATCATGTTTATAAGTCTTGAATTAGATAAAAGATAATAATATTATGATTACTATTTTTTTACTCTTATTTTTTTGACTCTTATCTTTTATTTTCTAATGTAATTTAATATAAATTATTGATTAATATATACTATGTGACTTATACTACTGAACTGCATAAAAGATAAAGTATTACTATCTGACTTATACTACTGAACTGCATAAAAAATAAAGTATGTAAGTTAAAAAATGAGAATTATATTATAATTTTTGTTAGATAAAAGAGACGGTGAAAATGAGAAAATTGAGGCGTGAATAGTATGAGTGGGGATAATAAGAGAGTGGAGCCCATGGGAAGGGGAAATGTCTAGAATTGGGTGGACAGTTATATCAGTCCTCAATGTGTACCTAATTCTTTGTTTATTTAACAATTCCTCACAACTCAACTCACATGACTGTGCTCAACCCATTTCTTCTTTTTCATTTTTTCATTATCATTAATATTATTTTGGGCCTCCCACCACGTTCCTCTCATTATTTCTCTCATTCCTTTTCTCCCTTTCCTTTAACGCACTTCCATGTACATGCTACGTACACAGGACGATGCACAACTGGCCACACCCCCTAAGCCTCAATCAAATCTTCCATTTTCATTACTTCACTGAAATCCATGCAATCATCCCCACCACTTTCCATCCTTCGCCGTAAAAATCCCTCAACTTCTCATTGCTCAACACTTGTCTCTTCCAATACATATCCCTTTCTCAACACTTCACTACATATCAACACTTTGTTTCTTTCATTATTACCAATTCACCAAATTAAGCAACCGCATCTTTTGTTATTGCCAATCCCATGCTTTGTAAGAAATCTAGGTTTCATATATACTTTGGAAAAGTGTTGTCCCGTTTTATTTTTTTTGTTCTATATTATTCCTGATTCGATAAAAACACTTTTTATTGCACACAAATTTAATTTACTATGGTTAGATATCAGTAAATAAATAGAAACAAAAGATGGGGAAGTTTGACGCTGACCACACCAATTAAATGCTATCCGGATACTGTGCAAATCCTTCTGTCCATTTTTTTTCTCATGGACTTTTATTTGAAATGAAAGTAAATTTTTGATTATGAATTTTCTAAATGGGGAAAAGGTAAAAAAGAAAACAAGGGAATAGTGGATTCTACAAGCGCTGTTTTTATCCCCTCCCATGATTCTATTGCTTTTTTTTTTCTTTTCTGACTATATCTACCATAAAGGAAAAAGAGAAAATGGGAAAAAAGCTAAGAATTCAAATTTATAAGACAAAATTTTTCAGATAAGATAAAAGGGAAAGAGAGTGCTGAAGCTGACGATATAGTTTAAACCGAGACCTGCACCCTAAATTAAAATTAAAATTAAAAAGGAAGAGACTAAATAACGTGTCTAAAATCTGGCCCACAGTGCTGATGGTGATGATGATGGATCAAGAACTCGTCTCCACCGTTGGATACGCCGAAAATTGAACTCTGACTCATCAATTGCTGATGCTGCTGTCGATGCATCTCCTTCTGCCGCCTCAGCTCCAAAACCTTCCGATGCGAATTCGAATGCTTCGTCGACACGAATGTCGGGCTCGCCGCCGGCCGGTACTCTGGAACCAGCCGCCCGGACTTGAACCTCACGCCGCACGCGTTGCACAGCGTCTTCGGTCCCATCGGTCCCGTCCGCCACTGCGGCGTCTTCTCCGCGCCGCAGTGCAGGCATTTCCTTCCGGAACACTCCGCATTCGTTCCCTCTCTCTTCTTCACCGGTGAAGCCTTCGTCTGCGGCAGCCTCTCTTGCTCCGGCGCCACTAGGTGAAGCAGGCGTGTGGACCAGTCCCCCGGCGCTGCGCGTGAGCGCTTGCTGCGCGCCTTCCCCGGGAGAGGCGTCTCCGTGTGGAGAAAAGGTGCGTTTCGAGCGGTTTCGTCGGAAGCGAACGGCGGCAGCGTGTCGGTGGAGGATGAGGACTCTGGCGTCTGCGGTTTCGCGCCAATGGCAGTGGACGCAGCGCCGCCGGAAAGTAGCTGCAGCGTTTTCAACTCCTCCTCGGCGGAGAACGAGTCCTCGACGAAGTTCGAGAGCCATTCCAGCTCCGCCATATCATCGTACTGTCACGAAATCACGCGAAGAGAAAACTCAATTTCAAAAACAACGAACAAATTTAATTTAAACTAACTCGAATTATCACAATTATCTGTTTACTCCATCATCCCGTGGTCAAGCTCGGGGAATTACTTACCGGAACGCAGAGTTCTCCGGAGAATTGAGGATCGCCGGCGTATCCGCGAGGGACAATGGCTGCTGCGAAGCGGTTGTCGCTGCCGGAAATTGAGGAGTTGCAGCTGTCAACAGCAGTGACGGTGGAGGAGTCGGTGGAGTTCCCGGCTACATTGTCGAAGAAACCGTCGGACATAATGGCGTCGGCGTGGGAGAAGTCGAGGAGGTCGTCAATGGCGAAAGGCTCACCGATTTTCTGGTCTGCGTGGCGCTTCTCCGGCTGAGAGAATTGGTCAGCTCCTCCGGTGGCAAAATAGCCTCCGACGAAGTATTCCGGCGCTTCCATATAGATAGTGTTTTAGTGGGAGAAAGTCAGAGAGAGAGAGAGAGAGAAAGAGAAAGAGTAGTTGGTGTTTGTTTTAAAGAGAGGGAACGCACCGTTTTGACAGGAGATCGATCCGTTTGGTGTGTCTGAGAGTCTGAGGGGGTGTGGGAGTGATGGTGGGGTTTTGATGAGTAAAGGAGTGGCAACCCCGTAATTTCCCACACATTGAAGCATCTTTTTTCATGCACACACAATTTTAATATTTAAATATTTTTAATAATTAAAAACTAAAAATGAACAGGGAAGTGACTTCCAAGTCCTGTAAAGTTTAATCAATCCACTTTCATTTTCTTTCCCTTTATTTTCTACTTTCTGAAACAAGTGTTCCCTCGCTTCGTTCTCCATTTGAAATTCCCCGATGAACTCAAGTAGTTGGCGTGTGTATTCTGTACCCTTCTCTCTGAGTAGGAAGACAATGATAATAATGAGTTACTTACTACCATTGTTTTTCTGTTGTTCATTAATGAATAACCGATTCACCAACTTAGTTTAAAAATTTAAGTGTGAATCTAAGTTTTATATCGATTAAAAATAAAAATAAAAATGTATTATATAAGAATAAAAATTCATAAATTCATTGTTTTAAGGTTTTAAGTTAAGAATGATGTCAATACCTTATCTGAGTAAATTCATATTTTATTGATATTGTATCTCTCCAATAAAACCTTTCGTCTTAAAACCTATTAAATTATCATGGTGATTAATGGATTGGTTGATTGAAAGATATGAGGTTGTGAGGAAAAGCGGAGAAGGATTAGTTGATGCAATGAATAAAGATCATGTGGTTTGAAGAGGAATCAAGTGTTAAGCAGAAGCAGAATGGTGGGGTGTCACTGAGAGAGAAAACAGCTATGGCCACAGACACACACTGCACACTTTTCTCAACGTGTCAGTTTTAGGCACTAATTTTGGGCATAAAGTAAAACCAGTGGAGGCATTATTAGTTAATGCATTCAAAGAGCGTAAATTATTGGATGATTAACGTGTAATTAACAATGATTAAGAGGGTAGAAGAATTTAATGAGGATGAAAAATTCAACCCCTGAAAGAATCCATCTCTTGCAGGTTTTGTCGCTGTGAGTCCTCCAATAGTGTCCAAGTTTACAGCCGGATTCCTCTGCTGCTAATAATATTATTACTTCGTGAGACGTGCCCAGCTTTAGTTTATTCATCTCATTCTGATTTCTCACATTTCTTTACTTCAATTAATTGTACTTTCTACCACCTTCTTTTTTTTATATTCCCCTTCTCACGTTTCTGCACGACGCTTACAGCTCAACCTAATCCATCATCATTTTTCACTCCATCTTTTAACTCCAACACCTCAACAATCAGCATATATTGCTTATAAGTTTCGATCATGTGACATGTGAGAGAAAAATGATTTATAGTTTTTCCAAGTTTTTCCAAATATTTCCAAATTCAAAAACATGTTGATGTAGAATCATGTGGGTGCTGGTGTTTGGGAGGGCAATTTACCTCATTGTTGGGATATTATATAGATTGAGATAAATAAAACAAGGATTGAGTCAGATGGGCCTGACTCTGATCCCCAGGTTAATCAACCCTCTCTCTCTCAGACTCGGTAACTCGTGGATAAGGTTACACTGTTACTGCTACTGCTACTATCTTTCAATATTTTAAGCAAAAATCAGGGAACAAAAGAGGAAAAGAAAAGAGAATTTTATTTCTAAGTTGGAGTCTGGTGTGGTTTGGAAATAGAAAATTAGAGAGATATGCAGAGAGCACGCGAGAAAGGAAGAAAAGATGTGTGTGTGTGTCAGCGATCATGTGAGTGTGAGTTTTAGTATGAGCCTTCTCGATCAAGCTTCGGTTGCTTCCAACCCAACCTCATGTTATTAATTTTTATTTTTTTCTCCAATTCAGCGTTTGTTCGTTCCACACGTGCGTCTCTCACACGTGTCCTCTTCCTAACGTGCTTCCACGTGCACTGCGCACAATCACTTCAATACAACGTATTGTTCCAAAATAGTGATGAACAATAGCAATAATGGGCCAATTTGTTTTTTTTTTTACAGGTAATGACAGTATTGTCGTGTAATGGGCTTTGGTCTCTTTGGACTACTTTCTGTTTAAGTTTTTGGGCTTTTTTCAATCCTAATTATTGGTTTTTCTTCCTGCACCCCCAATTTCTCTTCCTGCACCTCCAAGTTTGACTGTGAAGACCATTATATCCTTCAAAAAATAAAAATAAATTATAAATTAAATATCTCCGTGCACCCTAAAAAATGAAATTCAGTACTTCGGTTTCTTAAATCCGATAACACCAGTTTCTGAAAGTCGATAACACCAGATTCTGAAAGTCGGTAAATTTATGATTTATGTATCTTAAATTTTGTGACTTTTTTTACTGAAAGTTGAGACCTAGACCTTTATTTTCCGGAAGTCAACATCCGATTGGTGGGGGGTTTGGGGTGATGTCTGCGCAACTCTGGTTAAGTGATCAAAGGGTTCTTTTTTGAATTCTGAAAAGTGTTTATGGACACAGAAGAAACCATAGAGGTGCAGGAAGAAAATCCATGAAGTATTGAACAAAAGCTTTTTTCTTCCTGCACCCCCAATAATTAATACCTGCACAAGGTAAAAAGTGTTTGCATTGTTTTCAAAGGAGGGAAATTATTGGATGGTTCAGAATTCACACTTGTTTGCTGTTTCGATTAATATCTACATAACATGAATTTAATGAAAAAAGAGTAATGTTTAACTATATGTATATAATAAAAATGAATACAAAAGACTACCGAAAAGTTAAGTATTCAAAACAAATCCACAATAGGTTAAGAACCATAGCTATTAATAGTTACCCTTTTTTACAGTGTAGTAGAGTAAAAATAAAACTAAGACATAGAAGGCTGTTTTCATACCATGTTAATTTTTTTTTAGTGGTTCGTGTCAGAAAAGTGTAAGCAACGAAAATGACACTGTTTATGTGTAATCGTTGAAGGCCATATAGATGAAGACAAAATATCATCAACTCATCACGTGCCATTGGATAATGCTATTTAGTTACTTGGGTTAAACCAGGTCACTTCCACTGTTCCTTTCACGTAAAGATTAAATAAATTATTAATAATGTTCATGTTATACGTAAAAAGTTATTTGATAAGGAGAAGAGTTAGAAAATTCGTTTGTTAATAATCTTTTTGCATTATTAATTTTATTTATTTATTATATATATTGGACTATCTAAATATGAGTATAAGTTGAGTAAAAACGTGAAAATTAATCATCATAAAATAATGAAAACTCATAAATTTATTAGATTTTGAATTGCATGTGGTGTTAAATAACTAACTTATAATTTGATAATGTTTGAACTTTTTTCACAAAATATAAGAAAGTTATTTCAGTAAAAATACTCTGAAAATATTTTCAATATTCAAATAAGATATTTATTATGGCTGATTTATATAATTGGGTTGAGGGTTATCATTTGACACGTGTGAACATATAAGTAGGTGCTACTGCTGCGTTAAGACTGAACTATGCATTGACAGTGTTATCTGTTATGGAGTTATTGTCTATTAGTGGTGATAGTTGCCAAACAGAGAACAATTGTTTATAACTGAAGTAAAAGAGGTGAAGGATGAAAGAGAAAGAGTTGCAACTTGCAAAATCATGAAAAAATGGTACTGAAAAAAAAATAATAATAAAAGTGCGTCATAGTGTTAATTTGATTTGAAGTTAATGAATAGTTAATATAAGTGAACACTTGACGAGATGAAATTTAAACAACTAATTATTTGTTTATTAGAGGAAGTAAATTAATATTAATATGCAAATAATTTAAATGATTAATAAAAGATTTCAAATTTATAAAATAGAAAGCAAAATATTCACTTTAAATAATAATATATTAATGTTTATTTTTTTTTATAAATACACATGATGACTAACACAAAGATGTATACAGTTACCTAAGTAATATGTCAACATTAAAAATATGACTAGTAACATTTTTGTAATTATTTGTAACAAATTAACGTGGATCTAACTTAACTCTGATGGCAAAGGTCTAAATGATGTTGATCAGTTCTTTCTCTAACATTAATTAACGTCAAAGTCTTAAATGACGTTGGTCTCCAGTTTGTCAAATGTCTAAGCCTTTTAAAATTTTAGAAGAAATTGCATGAGTCTAATTTTGCTGCACTGTTCTTTTACGGTTTATTCTCAGACACATATAACAACGAGGAGGAGGAGGTTCAAAGGTGATTTTGGCTTCCTTTTACTCACGTTCTAGTAGTTATCGTGTACAGGGAGTGTTTTTTTTTTTTCAATTTGATCGGATGGTTTCCCCGTTCATTGTTTTTTCAAGCCTCCAAGTTCACTCTCCAACCGCGACGCGACGACGATACCCCTAGGGATGTTGATTTTGGTTCTCTGTTTGTGTGCTTTTGCTCAACACTTTTGTTTGAACTTTGAATTTCGATATAAGGTTAGTTTTTGATGGAAAATTTGTAATATAGATTTAAGTTGGATGAATGAACGTCACATCAATGAAGAATATGAAAAAAGAGTTTTCGAGGTTTTGCAATATGCTTAAGAACATACAAGCGATGTGAACAAGACATGTTCTTGTTATATCGCTTGGCTTCAAAGACTTATCATGCGACAAGCGATGTGAAAAGCAGGTCATGCAACAACTTGTTATCTTTAAACATGATGACTTGACAAAAGCAGAGGATGATTCTCTGATAAAGCTCTTATTGAGATTAATCAACTTTAGTAAATGATCGATAGATCCACATTGAAAATTTTATATATACTTTTTAGGTTTTAGCCATTTGTAAATGTAATTAAAATAAAAAAAAGGATAAAAATTAATGCCAGTTAGTGCATAAATTGACGTCACAGATGAACCCATCCGACATCTATTAATGAGTTTGTGCACTAACTTACGTAAATTTTTATCTAAATTTTGACCAAAAGTGACTCAAAATTGGTGTCACTTGGTTGACATCTGACATTATGTGATGTCGGTGTGATTGATCTTCGATGTTAAGTGACGTCGGAATTTTACAATGTCAAGTTCACATCACCCGATATAATATTGTAGTTTGCTTAATATAAAAAATAAAAAATAACAAACGTGAACTTTTTTTCTTTATTTCTTTCTAGTGAATGATCAATTGAAAATTAAACATATTCTTAATCATCTAAGCCAACTAACCATAACGTGTAAACAAATTTGATGAAATATATTCTTATATTATACTAAAATAAAAAATATCACTATATGTTATTAATGAAACGACTGTTTACAAAATTCTTACAATATTTCTCAAGCATTTAACTAACTGACACGTTTTATCAGAAAAACCATAATTTTAAAGTCAACAAATTCAACTATAATACAAGAGAATTCTCTTATTAAAATAGGTTGATCCTCTTTCTACCTTTAACTAACTCATGTTATCCAGAAATTGTTGATTCAAACTTATATGAACTTACTTTAAATTAAAAGAAAAATGTATTTTGAAATAAATTACTAAAAGAACATGATTACAGTAGTTAAATTACTAAAACTGAGAAGGAAAAAAATAATCCTAAGTTGAATTTATTCTCCTTTCATGTCTTTTTTTAATTCTCCTAACTTATCTTTGGTATTGTTGAACGATTAAAACTATGACAACACTAAACAAAAACTATAGTCAACAGTTTGTTTTCTCTCTTCTTTTAGTCGCCAAAAATTCAAGTAATGTTGATTTATTTAAGTTGCAGAATATGGCACAGTTTCTTCTTTCCTGTTGTTGGGAAGAAATAATGAAGAAAAAAAAGAGTAAAAAAGAAAATAAAAAAAAAAAATTTGTTTTTTCTCACTAGACTAGGTTGACATGCCACATCATTCTGAATCCCTTAAGTAGTCTTTGTATTGCACAGTACATACCTACCATTCCATCCCATCATGTCACATCCCATTTCCTCCTCAAAATTTCCCATGTCACATGTCTTATCACCTTCCATTCAGGGTCATATCCTGCAGGGAATGCAATGTACGTATGTATGCCACATCACACCATATGGATATGCCATTCCCATCCATATCTTCCATATTTCTTTTTTTTTTACTTTTATTTTCTTCCGTTAAAAACTTAAATCTAAGAAAAGGTTAATACTTTATTTAATCGCAAGACGCATGCGATATGGTCATGATTGTGTCCTAGTCCTATGCACGCAAATGGTAGCCTTTTTGTGTATTTTAAGACTCTGATCCGCGCATTATCTTCCCCTAGTTTTCTATTCTTTTCCCCACTCCTCCCTAATGACGCTTTTGCCATTTCACGCTTTCTTTTACTATCCCATATTTAGTACCTATATCCATCAACACTTTCTACAATCAATCATGCCATTTTCACTTCACACAATCTCTATATATTTCACTTGCATTAAAAAAAGTTTAGAAATTAAAGAGACTGAGATGAGGCAAAAGTATGACAGAACTAGGAAGACGAAAGAAAAAAATGTACGAATATAGTTAACAATAAATATGAGGCGCTGTTGGGGTAGTTTGGTATATTCCTCTAAACACTCTTCATTCGTGCACTTCATTCTCCAAAAATTCTTATTCTTGTTCAATTTAGTAATGTTTTTAAAAATAACAGTGCCGGATTTTGCTACAGAGTGGGGAAGCAATGAAAGCTGTGAGCAAAGCGAAGGGTGAATCTGAATTTGCAGAGACAACGAGCTAGGGTTTGGTTTCACGTTTCTTTTTCTTCTCCATCTTTTTTGTAGGAGCACTCTCACTCTCGCGCACAATAACAGAGACGATTCACACTCTCACAGTACCAAAGATTCTCTGCGAAATTCACACATACTTTCGTCTCCTCATGTCTTATCGATTGTGAAACCGTGAAAATGATGCTTCGCTGATTTGATTCCAATTCGCACCAGCCGATGGACCGAGATCGGTGAACGAACCAGATCAGTTACTGCGTGAGATCTCGATCGTGCTCGTGCCAGATTCCGCACGTGATAAAACTGTGTGCGTTGGATCTTGGTTAGGAGGTGTGGTAGGAAGCGAGAAGGTGGAAGGAGAAGGTCTCTGTGAAAATTTGAATTGGCTGCTGTGGAAATAATGTCCTGCAAGGATGGTAGCAAAAACAACGGAATGGATAACGGGAAGTATGTCCGTTACACACCTGAGCAGGTTGAAGCCTTGGAGAGGCTCTATCATGATTGTCCCAAACCAAGTTCCATTCGCCGCCAGCAACTCATACGCGAGTGCCCCATTCTCTCCAACATTGAGCCCAAACAAATCAAGGTTTGGTTCCAGAATAGAAGGTTGTTACCCTAACTAACGTTCACTGTTCACTGTTCTTCTATTATTTTAAATTTTTTTTCCTTATTGAACAGTTTTTCGTCAATTTATGCAGAGGATTGTAGTTTTTGTATTTTCATGGTTTTAGCGTGGCTGTGTTGCTATTTGAGTGCCAGGGAACTGGAACATGAATGTGAAATGAAGGGTTTGTGAAGTTCTGGTGGTGGTTTGTCCAGGTAACTGATTTGTTTTGTTTTTGTGAGTTGTTCAGATGTAGAGAGAAGCAGAGAAAGGAGTCGTCGCGGCTGCAAGCTGTAAATAGGAAGTTGACTGCAATGAATAAGCTGCTGATGGAAGAGAACGATAGGTTGCAGAAGCAGGTGTCTCAACTGGTGTATGAAAATGGTTATTTTCGTCAACACACTCAAAATGTAAGAATTTTGTTTGTTGGGGGTTTTGAAATTAATGATGCCCAATGTAGAAGGCTCCCGAGCTTTGATTTTCTTTTTAATTTGTGTAGTTTTAGCAATTGCGCGCTCAATTTTCAATGTTCATGTACTCTTTCATAGCTTTTGTATGTAAATGTTTAGCACGGTGCTTTGGATGCAGACTACACAGGCAACCAAAGACACAAGTTGTGAATCAGCGGTGACGAGTGGTCAGCACAGTTTGACAACTCAACATCCCCCACGAGATGCGAGTCCTGCAGGGTTAGTGGGAGTATGATTATTGGGTCCCTTTCTGTTACTGTGGTCTGTGACAACTTCACTGTGTATTTATGACTAACGGAATCGTGTCTTATCTTTTCCCAGGCTTTTGTCCATTGCAGAAGAGACTTTAGCAGAATTTCTTTCTAAGGCTACTGGGACTGCTGTAGAGTGGGTCCAAATGCCTGGAATGAAGGTATCATTGAAATTTTTTTCATTGGTTGACAGTTAGTTATTTTATTCTCTACTCATTTCATAGGAATAGACCATAACAGAGCAGTAAAAAGATTATAAATATGTCATGGAATGTCTTACCACTCCACGTTCATATAATCTTGGCATTCCAATGAACTTCATTCTTTTGAACAAATTTGTGACAACGTGTTTCTATAAAAATTAATATAATCACATTTATTTGCTAAGTCTTGTTGAATATGCACAGCCTGGTCCGGATTCCATTGGAATCGTTGCTATTTCTCATGGTTGCTCTGGTGTGGCAGCACGAGCCTGTGGTCTAGTGGGACTAGAGCCCACTAGGGTAAGTAGTCTAGATTTACTATTATTCACATTACTCATTGATGTCCGGCTTGAATTTATCGGTCACATGGTCAAATATACTTTTTCCAGGTTGCCGAAATCCTCAAAGATCGGCCTTTGTGGTATCGCGATTGCCGAGCTGTTGATGTTCTCAATGTGCTGCCCACAGCAAATGGTGGAACCATTGAACTGCTTTATATGCAGGTAAAGTGAAATATCGTTGTGCTATGAATGAAGGCTTTTTATACCACTGGGTTGGAACCAAATATTATATGTATGCTTATTTGTTGCTTTTGATGATCAGCTATATGCACCAACCACATTAGCACCTGCCCGAGATTTCTGGTTGTTGCGTTATACTTCTGTTTTAGAGGATGGAAGTCTAGTGGTAAATGATTCTAAAATTTTCTATCCAAAAAATTGTATTGATTTGATATTATGGTTAATAACAAGCCTCACCCATGTAATGATCTAATCTACTCTTTAGTTCTCCTTCAAGACATGTGTCTAAATCATTCTCAATGTGTGCCTTAGATCTGTGAGAGGTCCCTTAAAAATACTCAAAATGGTCCAAGCATGCCTCCTGTGCAACATTTTGCTAGGGCAGAGATGCTGCCTAGTGGGTACCTAATCAGACCTTGTGAAGGAGGTGGTTCCATCATCCATATTGTTGATCATTTGGATTTAGAGGTACATTAATTTGAGCTGGTGCTTTAATAATTATATTCTGCCTTAAATTGACGTAAGCATATTTATACTATTATTAGCCATGGAGTGTACCAGAAGTGCTACGGCCACTGTACGAATCATCAACAGTTCTGGCTCAGAAGACAACTATGGCGGTATGGATGTTCTGTCTCATTTCCTGATGATACAGCAGCATGTATAATTTGTTTGTGTTCCTATTTATATGTATATGATTATAATATTTAATTTTATGGTGACAACAGTATTGATTAATAGATTTAAAAGGGGAAATTGTTTTTAATTTTTCAAGTAGGCCCTACGTCATCTAAGGCAGATCTCACATGAAGTTTCTCAGTCCAACGTCACTGGGTGGGGTAGACGACCTGCAGCTCTGCGAGCACTTAGCCAAAGATTGAGCCGGTTAACATATTCTACTTGAGTGTTGTGGCTTTTGTTCAAAGTCTTTGGAAATAAATTTGAATCTCACATCTATTTTATGTTATGACAGGGGTTTCAATGAGGCACTCAATGGGTTTACTGATGAGGGATGGACAACAATTGGCAATGATGGTGTAGATGACGTTACTATTCTAGTGAATTCATCCCCTGACAAATTAATGGGTCTGAATCTTCCCTTTGCCAACGGATTTCCGTCTGTCAGTAATGCAGTGCTATGTGCCAAAGCATCCATGCTATTACAGGTCAGGATGCTTTGATTGAACGAATTTCCTTTAAATTATAAAATAAAAACCTTATCAGTCAAATGTCTATTTAGTTGCTGTTCACAAGTTTTTGGATGTTTGTGGACAAGTTTAAGCTCATATTATTATATTGTAGACATCTAGTGCATAGTGTTTAGTGCATGGTCTTTTCTTTGCATTGTTAGTTGAGCACGTGCTCTTTTCTAATTATTACTAATTGTGTGTGGTGAATACCAATTCTTAGTTAATAAAATTTTTGCTCAGATGGAATAAGGACTTGTTTGATCAGTAATCAACCTTTCGAATGATTATTGGTGAACATGAACGTGCCTTGATAAGAACCTTTAACCACATCACAAAAGCTATCTGTTGTAGTTGGAGAGTCCAGGACATTATAAACACCATACTAGAATCCCATGTTTGCAATGTGGAACCCAAGTCCCATAACATAGAATTCCAAGCCCTATTTGTTGTATGATTATTGTTATTATTAATGCCCTTTGTTTCTTCTGTTGTCTTCCTAAACAAAAAGTATCTCCCAGAAAATTTGTCTAACTGAAAAATGGTTTTTGGTTGAAGACATCCGATTGTTTGTATTGAAATTTTGGTCTTATATTATTCTGATATTAGACTGTTGCCACGTGTAATTTCTCTTGTCCAGAATGTGCCCCCTGCCATTCTCTTAAGGTTCCTGCGGGAGCATAGATCGGAATGGGCAGACAACAACATGGATGCTTACACAGCTGCTGCTATTAAAGTTGGTCCTTGCAGCTTATCAGGATCTCGTGTTGGAAATTATGGAGGTCAAGTTATACTCCCTTTAGCACACACAATTGAGCATGAAGAGGTGATACATTCGTACTAATTATGCAATAGAGCTTGTGTAGTTTTGCAATTCAACGGTTACCAACTTCTATCTTACTCATGCTAGTTTTTGGAAGTCATTAAATTGGAAGGAGTTGCTCATTCTCCCGAAGACACAATAATGCCCAGAGAAATGTTTCTCTTGCAAGTAAGTTATAGTTTCCCCTTGTGTCTTGCTCCATGCTTCACTCTTTCATAATAGATGACAGTTTCCTAGTTTCCCAATTTCCTTGTTCTGACATGCATGTAACACACTAATTGGTTAGAAAGCATATTGTGAAACGATAGTCGTCACATCTGGAATTTAGTACAGGTCATAGCATTCTTATTTTCTGGTCCTGTAAGTATTGCTTTCTATATGCTTTGAATTAGTTACGGAGTTTAGTCATCATGTAGTACTCCTGCCAGAATAATGCTTGGAATTTGAAACTTTTGGTGCACATAAAGAATTCATTGTGCTCACTTTCTTCTTTCTTTGATTTATACGAGAGAAAAAATTTATGTCCTCAAACCTCTTCTTTAATGGATAGCCTGCTAGAAATGAAGAATGATTGAGGGTGTTCGTATCATCATAATGTTTTCTAGATATGTGAGTTTCTTTCTTATAATTAACTTGTTCTTGGTTTGGCAGCTCTGCAGTGGAATGGATGAGAACGCTGTGGGCACCTGTGCTGAACTTATATCTGCTCCAATTGATGCTTCTTTTGCTGATGATGCCCCTCTTCTACCTTCTGGATTTCGCATCATTCCTCTTGAATCTGGAAAGGTTTTCCTCGTGCATTGTTGAACCAATTGATTTGTTTGTGTTATTCTCAACAAGAATATTTTAGTTATTGGAAGATAGGCTTGGTCGCTGAAAAAAGCTACATCTGCTAAATTAGGGCTAGAGAAAAGGGGAATTTAAGTCTGAAATTAATACTCAGGATTTTCGTTGTTTGGTTATTCTCCCAAAAGAGGAATACATTTTTACAGCCCCAATTAGTGCTAATGAATGAATTATACATGTATATCACATTATTTTATAAAAAGTTTAATTTATAATATAATTATCTGACTCTACCTAATATAGTCTTTTAACCACTTTTTCTTTGGTGATAATTTAGCCTCTCTGTGCCCCTCCTAAATTTTGCCTCATACATTGTTGAAACAATTTTCTTGTTTGTATTTTTTCAGACAATAATCTTATAATTATTGCAATGAAATTTTTGCAGGAAGCTTCCAGCCCCAATCGCACCCTTGACCTTGCATCTGCCCTTGACATTGGCCCTAGTGGAAACCGAGCCTCGAATGAAAGTGCTGGAAATTCGGGCTGTATGAGATCTGTGATGACAATAGCATTTGAATTTGCATTTGAAAGCCATATGCAAGAGCATGTAGCATCTATGGCTCGCCAATATGTTCGGAGCATTATATCATCAGTCCAAAGGGTAGCATTAGCACTTTCTCCTTCTCATTTGAGTTCACATGCAGGACTCCGGTCACCATTGGGCACCCCTGAAGCCCAAACCCTTGCTCACTGGATCTGCAATAGTTACAGGTGTGAACTTTACTGCCTTCACACTACTGAGACTTAGGCTCATGCAATGTGTTTTAAGTTGTGTGTTACCATTATGTTTCATTGATTTTTATGAGGATGATCGCCAATTTAATACTGTATCTCATTCAATAAAGAAATTAAGTTGATAGATTTGGTAAATTGCATACTCTCCTATTTCTTGATTGTGAGTTCTTGTCTTCCAAACAAATCACACCGCATTCATATTTGCATGTATAGGAGAACAATCCTACCGTAATAGATGATGCATCAAAACTCTGACAAGGATTAATTGAGAGACTTCAATCTAAAATTCATGATCTGTGTATGCATTCGATTGATGTGTTTTACATCTTTCATAAATTCACTGTACTCACTAATTTGTGATCCAGAGTTCCCTACCTATTTTTATATTATTATAAAATGGTGTTAAAAAAATACTGTTGCTTTGGTTCAACCAACCAAACATAGGGTTTAGTTTCTTGTGTAGGGCTTCAGCCTTTTTGGGCATCTCTTTTCTTTAAAGGAAAAATTAGCCCAAACACCAATTTTTTAAGCTCTTAAAAATGAAAGTATCCTGTCTTTTTAATGAATAAGAAAGCAAAAAACGGGACCTTCAATAATTTGGAGTTTTTAGCTTTAAACATAAGAGAAGCTTTACAAATGGGGCCCAAAGTTTCCTGAGTAGTTCCGTTTTGTTCTATTACTTGATACTTCTAACTTTCAGTCAGATGTAGCAGAGAATTACTCTAAGAAGTTACTGTAATGGTTATGCACCTACTCTTTTTCAATGTCATGGATAGAAACAGAGCTTTGTCCTGACTATTTTAATTTTGTAGGTGCTACTTGGGTGTGGAGTTACTCAAGTCTAACAACGAGGGGAATGAATCTTTGCTGAAGTCCCTGTGGCATCACTCGGATACAATATTGTGCTGCACTCTGAAGGTATGCTTGAAATTTATTTCAACTTGATAGCACATGTATCTATTTCGCCAACCTTCTGTGTCCACGATGCAATTCAGGTTTCTAACCTAAAGGATAAAATAAAGGTTGTACTCTGGAGTTGAGGGTATCACCATGAACCAAAGCCCGAGTGTCCTTTTAAGATGTGCTGGATGTGGATTAGTAGTATTCAGTTGGTTTAAATTTTCCTTGATCTTATCCCAGCAAAATCTGCTCCAAGCTCATCAACTATAGACTCATTTTCTGCGCAGTAATTTGCAAGGAGCTTTACTTATATCCATTCTTTATCAAAATATAGTGCATTTAAGTTGTAGAACATAAATTGATTACATTATTTTATAGACTCATCTAACTTTGTGCTAACAGTGGCAATGACTTGGAAAACAGTTTCAACTAAATCTACAATCATGATACGCTACCTTGTTTGAGAGCACGTTCACTTAATTTTGTTTATGCAGGCATTGCCAGTGTTCACTTTCTCGAACCAAGCTGGGCTTGACATGCTGGAGACCACCCTAGTTGCATTACAAGATATATCGTTGGAGAAAATATTCGATGATCATGGACGAAAAATTCTCTTTTCAGAGTTTCCCCAGATTATTCAACAGGTCTACTATTTTTTTGTTCTTGTGTTGTTGTAAAGCATTTTTTTTTTCCACATCCACAAGACTCGCTGTTGAACGTTATTTCTTCACTATATGTAAGACACATTTTGTGTGTTGTAGTCTTGCATCTCAGATTACGTTTTAGTGATACATTATTTTTGCAGTGGGAACCTGCTGTCTTTTTTCATAATTTTTCTTCTGGTTTGGATGTGTTCTGTGAACATAACTGATGCTTCAATTAATTTCTCCTTTTTTGGTAGGGCTTTGCATGCCTTCAAGGTGGTATTTGTCTTTCAAGCATGGGGCGACCCGTCTCATACGAGAGAGTTGTTGCTTGGAAGGTACTGAATGAAGAAGAAAATGCTCACTGTATTTGCTTTATGTTTATGAACTGGTCTTTTGTTTGACCTTATGTTCCGATGACACTTGTGCTTATGTACTTAAGTGTTAGATAAATATTTACTCTTAAGACCCGTGATCTGATAGTTGTTGGTCTTTTACTGTATTTGCTCTAAATACTTGGCTTGCATATTATATGACTATTTATCTTTAACTTGTTTGCTTATTCAAACCTTCCACCTAATATTTTTAATGAATAATGTTTGACCTTCTGATGTGCAATAAATCTATGATGATGCCCTTAGCTGAGCGAAGAAAATGTTTGATCCACCTTAAATCTTAATTTCCTAGGTAGTCATGCACAATTTACAATATTATCAAACAAAAGGAATGAATTGTTTCTATATTATATACCATTCTGTTAAAATAGAATACCATTGGATGTGAGGCAGTTTCTGCAGGTCCTTTTCTTCTCAGGAAAGTGTAGCTTAGATCGACAGATGAATAAACACAAGAAAAATGTTAATCAATCTCCTAAAGGTTTTGATTAACATTTTGAAAGCCTTTTTAGAAAGTGTAATAATATATTTGTCTGACTCTCAATACAATTTTTATAATAAAATTAATTGCTTAATGATTTTTTAATCAATATTATTAGGCAGTTATTATCTTAACTCAAGAATGATGCATCTTGTTGGGTATCGTTGGGAATTACTGTGCATTGTCCTCCTTGCTTGTCCATACTTGTGGATTTTTTTTTGCTCAAAGTGGTCCAGGAGTAATGCTGAATGTCGGGGTATTCAAAATTATGAATGTTCTTTTGTCAACACCTAATAATTTTACATTGATGCCAACCTGGGATTGCAATGTGGGCTGCAAATCATTTGTAAGAATTGAAATTTATTTTTATCAATATTGTTATAGTTTGGTCTCAATATTTAAAAATGCATAAATATAATTTTTTTAGTTCGACTGCGTTAAATTTTTAGGTTGGCGTTTGAATAACATTTGATACGTTTAAATTCAAATGCCAACCTGAAATCCATTTAACATATAAAAAAATAATAACATTGTCAAGTTAGAATAAATATATGTACATCCACTTTTAAAGTTTAAAAATTAAAATATATTAAAAGTTAAAAAAATGTATTAGAAAATATATTTAACTCTATTTTAACTAATTTATTGACTCATTCATAACTAACAATTTATACAAACCCATGACAAGGCAGAGCGAGTTGGTGAACATAACTCTCATAATAATTATTATATTTTATTTTTTAAGTCAAACAATTTTCTTTTATTTTCTTTTTTCTTCGCTTACACTTACTTGAATCTCTAAGTGAGTTCTTATGTATATATTTATCATGGATTAATTGCTAGATTTTAATAATTTAAACAATAATTTATATATCTGAATGTTTAACTTTTAACAGATTTATTTATTTAGATCTTCATATCATTTTTATTTATAGTTTATTTTAATTTTATTGTCAAATAATAGACTCATAGATGTGATAAAGATGTAAAACACAAACAAAATTACTATTACATCTCTTGTATAATTTTCTTTTATATAGACTTGTTTGCATGTCTATGAGCCAATAATTATGCAGGAAACATTAACAAAACTAACATGCAATTTTTATCCAACACAAACCAATTCGGCTTGCTTTTTATAAATTACTAATGCCATTTACTTCTACATGGACCTTCATGAACTTAATAACTTAAAAATGACATGTTAATTTGTTGTCTAAACACAAATCAAAACTATAATATTTTATTGTTGTAATATAAAATGAGTGGCCATTAAACAACAACAGTTCCTCTTGGCCAAACCTCCTGTAGGTAGGTGTAGTTGGAAGTTAAATTTAGCAGAAAAAAATAATTAATAATTTTGTCATCTCAATAGATATTATTATTCTGCAACAAATAATGTGTGGATGGATGATTGTGTTGGTCACGTGTGTGAATTAATAAGACTTAGGGTTCATATCATTCACATATTCATTGATTTAGATGTGTACTGTTACATATCTATATCATCTTTATTCGTAGTAATTACCAGAATTGAGCATCCCTATGAGAGAGGCTTCTACTTTATTTAATTGCAACTAACTTCAATTACTTTTTGGGGTTCACTCTCGTGAAATCGAAGTTCATGTATGTGGAGGAAATCAAGTTCTTCTTCCTTTCTTCCTTTTTAGTGTAAATAACTTTACCCCCAAAAAAAGAAACCCCAAGCAATGGTTTCACTGTGCTACCATGTGAATACTCTACAACTTGTGTTGCTGCTACCTTCGTATTGGACCACATTTCATCCATTTATTGCTCAAAGAAGGAACAGCTTTTTACAAATGGAAACAACCTTATTCACTGCACCACTTATGAATATGCCATTACCAAATAATCATTTTAACCAAAACCCAAGTTATGGATACGAAATTCGAGTTCAAATCTTTCCTTGCATGGCCATTACTTAAGTTCAAAGTTTTATTAAGTAGGGTTTGTTTGCTTTTAAAGGTACATACAACTATTTTTAAATTTCCAATGAAAGAAGTGTTTTAATGTGAGAATTGATTTTCTAACGAAAAAACAGAAAAAGTTTACACATTCATCACATTTAAGATTAATTATGTGTTGTGTTGAGCATTAAAAATACGTTACTTTAACATTTTAAAAATATTTTTAATATATTTTAAAACTTCAAAATCAGTTACCACTGGTATATTTTGAATATAGAATAGAGAACCAACATATAAAAACTAGTAGAGAATTCAAATTCACATTACACTTAATCGTCGACTACGTCCAATAACTATGATACTAAAATTTTTAAATTTATATCAATATTAATTATGAATTTAAAGATGAATGTTTTATCTATCTAAATTATAAAATGCATTACCATAATGATGACTTTTGAAAAGCACATATATTATGCACATATTTATTATTTTCTATGATAATAAAAAATAATAAAATTATACTTATAAAATGAATATAATTATTTTTTATAATTTTATCGTAAATATTTTTATTTATTCATAGTGGTTGAACTTGTTAAATTTACCCTAAGAGTAAATAAATGTCTAAGAATTATTCTTAGTTGGTGTGATAGCATGACTCTTCTTCAATAACTTTGAACAAAAAAAAAAATCACTTTATTCAACCACATGGTGGTTGAACTTGTTAAATTTACCCTAAGATTAAATGTGTAAGAATTATTCTTAGTTGGTCTGATAGCATGACTCTTCTTTAACAACTTTGAACAAAAAAAAAGTCAATTTAATCATTAGATTTTAATTAAACTCATTATAAATCTTCATATAATTTAAAAAATCATTTTCACGGCATTAATTAGATTGAAATGTGAGATTGAACCATCATGTAGAAGAAACTGAAAAATACTAATGAACATGAAATTCTCTTCCACTCAAAATGGGAGTGGAGATTGACTAATTTCCAATCCTTTTCTCTCCAAAGAAAGCATGCATGCATATGCAGCATGTGTCGTAACCTCCTTTTTCAAAACACAACCACCAAGCACGGAAACACAGTACTAAGTACCCAAAATATAGATAACAACAACAGAAGAAAGACACGAATCTCTGAGTATAGATACACATTTATTTCAAATTTCGAAAAAGCTACACCTTCCTCATTAAATTTCTCGAGAAAAATGTAGCAGGTTCACGATTATGGAAAACCGACACTTCAGTTTCTCAGATCCACCCATGTTCACTATAAATACGATTGCTCCTTCCTTCTTCAACCTTTTCCATATACTGCATTGTTGTTTCGAATCCAACACTCTTAAAAACTCAGACCCCATTTTGCAAGAATATCAACTTTTTCTGATATATTATAAATTCCTTATCGTCCTCCATCGACCATGGCACCCCATGGAGAGTCTTTGGCCAGCTCTTTCTCAAGGAAAAGCAACATGTCAAAGCCACCGAAGCTTGCATCGGAGAACCTTCAACGAACGGTCTCAGACATATCTTTTGAGCTGACGAAAGAAGAGATCGATGAGTTGAAGCTGCCGGCGATATCTGAGGTTGAGAATGCCAAGTGTGAGTGCTGTGGGATGTGTGAGGAGTGCACACCGGAGTACATAGATCGTGTGCGTGAGAAGTTCAATGGGAAGTGGGTGTGTGGGTTGTGTTCTGAGGCAGTGAAAGAAGAGTTGGAGAAGAATGGAGGAGAAAAAGAAGAGGCTCTGAGTGCACACATGAGTGCTTGTGTTAGGTTCAACAAATATGGTAGGGCTTTCCCTGTTCTGTTCCAGGCTCAGGCCATGAAAGAGATGCTCAAAAAGAACACCATAGATGGTAGAAGAGCCAAGTCCATTAGCCCTAGGGACAAAGGAGGCCCTAAGAAAGGAGGGATTGCTCGTAGTTCTAGTTGCATTCCTGCTCTTACAAGAGAGATCAATGATATCAAAATAGCCAATTAACATCAGTAGAATTATATTTTACCTACATAACACGTCAAGATGTCTGATGTCTGATGCAGTCCGAACATGACTTATGTCTGAATGCTTATTCAGACATAAGTCATGTCTGCGTTCAGACATAACTTGATTAGTTAAGTATATAAATATTTAACTATTATTCTGCTGTCAGTTTTTCCTTGGTGTCTTAATAGTAGAAGCTTTTCTTTTTCGTGTATTAGAGTATAATTTATCTTTGGCTGACTACAGTTGCTAGGGCTTCCATTGAATCTGGTGTAAGTAGTAAGAACTCCATACACATGTTGTTCATCTGGTTTACGAATGCTTCCATTATTGCTATCTTTCAGGACAAAGAATGACCTTGTTATGTTGAAGAAGACCGAAGTTGACTTCTTAGGTTTTTTTTTGGTTTGTTGGTATAACCTTTCACTCCTTCTTCAAGGGTTGTTTCTTCTGAGATCTCGTGTTTGCATTTCCTTAACTAGAGAGGGTTCTTGTTTTTGTTTTTTTTGTTCAGTGGTTTTGTGTGACCTTGTCAGATGTAGCACTCTCTCTACTTGTTACTAATCATAATAAAGTGCAATAAACTTTACTTATGCTTTGAATGCTTTGAATGAAGAATTTGGATTTTCTGTTGAATATTTTTTGTGGTATTTTTTTATTATGCCTTTAAAATATATTTAAAATATTAATACAATATATTTTTAATGTTTAGTAGAAAATAACACAAAGAAATTAATAATAAATTTGAATTTTTTACTAAATTTTTTTTGTGTTGTTTTTTTATGAAGGCTAAGAATAGGAACTGCATAGAATCATCATCTCCATCACTGAAAAACTGATGAACTACATAAATTTAAGATGAGAGATTTTTTGTGTATCTAATTAAGAGATAAATTAAATTAATTTAGATGGTTAAAAACTCATAATAGAGGTACATAACAAAAAAATAAAATATTTCTTTTTTTTTTTGAGTGGGGAAATTAACAGAAAAAAACTTAAGCCTTAGAATAATATTTTAAAATTCATTTTTTTCCTTTCACAATATCTTATTTTCCTAAAAGAACATTGACTCTTAATTATAACTATTCTAAACTAGCTAAATATGAATTCATAAAACTATTCAAATTTTTTTTGTTCAAAGCAAAAATAAAAAATAAAAAATACCCTTATTGAACCTTTCATGAATGATGAAAATGACCTAAACGAAAGGTGCGTAACTCCTTTTCATAGCTTGTGACATGACAGCACAGCACATATCTAAAAGTGGTTTAAAAAATAGCAGAAAAATAGACATAAATATTATTTTTAAATAAATAAAATTACTGTTTTATTTCATGTTTTATTCAAATTTAAAAAAAAATGAGTTGTTAACTTCATAAATTCATATAATATGCTGTACTCTTCGAAATTATGCATGGGCAGTTCAATTGTATTTTTTTCTCTCTTAAATTCAGTCAACGACGAGCCTTATAAATTCGTAAATGCTCCATTAATATATCAAACCAAAGAATATGCAATAATTAATGCTGCGACAACTACGCACTGAATATAAATGAATGAATATTCGCTGATATTTCATTTTGGATCTATATTTTTATTCTCAAGTTCTTTTTAAAAAAAATAACTAGTTTTTAAAATTAAAATAATTATTTTATCAGTAATTGTTTCGATAAATATAATAAAATTAAATTTTTAAAAACTATATAACGGTTATTTTATGATTTTTAATTAGTTGCAGTTGATAAACATTACATTATGAAAATTATTAAAAAATGCATTTACGATATTAATTATTTATATGCATGTAAGGAAAGTATTCTAATTAATTATGAAACTAAAATAACTTTTTATAACAAAAGTTTCATTTCAATTAAATTCCCCTTCAACACTTCACTTTATACTAGTGCCATAAACCACACGTTTTCAAACGCACGTGAGAAATCTGCAAAATCTCATTGGAGGTTCAACTCACTTTCCTTAAGGCAACCCTCCTCCACCAATCATGATGTGTCTAGGAAAAGACCAGAAAATCTAAATAAAATAATACTCCTTCCAGAATATGTCTTTTATTATGTCTTTAAAATTTTGATTTACATTAATTTTAATATTTTAAAATATATTAAAATTCTTTTTAATATAACAAAAATAGTATATTTTAAAGATAGAGGACAAATAAAAACACTCAACAAAGACATTAAACTTATAGAATTCCCTCTTTCATATATAATATATCACCACTAAAAGTTACATTTTTTTTACAAATTTGTTAAATAAATTTGTGAGAAAAGATTTTTTCCTACTATTTTTTCAGAAATTTTAATTGACAAGTAATTTTTCTGTGGATAATTATTTTTTATAAAATTATAAAATTCGTAAATATTTCCTACAAAATTTGTTGTGAAAAGTGTTTTATACAAAATATTTTGCAACAAAAATTGACAGCAATTTTCTGCAAATATTTTTTCATAACAAAATTTATAAATATTTTCTAAAAAAATAAAATTGATAGGAAATATAAATTTTTTTAGTAGTGTATTTTTGTTATTCATTAACTTTTTTCCTATTAAATATTTGAAATAAACCATATATTTCTTAAATTTAATTTAAGAATAACATATATATCATACATCTATAATTTTTAAACATTACCACAAACTATAATTTATTGCTTAAGTTAGATGAATTAGTTTGAAAGGTATTTTCCATTTTTAAATATGAGAGTGTTGTTTTGAAAATATCTTTGCATGCACCAGGGTTTATTCTAGGGTAGGTTGATTCAAGTGCAAAACCAAAACATTTTTCTTCCCTTTTTTTCCCACCACCAAGAAACACATATATATATGCCTCCTTCCCCATGTTTCTCTTCAACCCATTCCCTCTTCTCTCTAGAGATTCTTTTTCAGAAATCTCTCTCTCTTCTTTCTCTTTCTCTTTCTCTCTCTCTCTCTCCCTCGAAAATTCATAATATCTTTCTTAAACCAAATAGAAATGGAAAACAATTCAGCAGTGATTGCAAAGAAAGTGTGGAACATAATACGTGTGGCATTCTTCATGCTCAGAAAAGGCATATCAAAGGGCAAGCTAATGATGCACCTTAACGTCATGCTCAAACGCCGCAGCAAACTCGCCGGCAAAGCCATCACCGACCTCATCTTCCACCACCACAACCACCATGTCGGAGTCTCCGGCAACGACCTCCAGTTCTCAGCCGCCAGGGAGTACGAGTTCAGCTGCAGCAACACCCCCAACAACTTCTTTGCCACCAAGCGCCACCGCCACAACCCTTTCTTCACGTGCGCTCACGCGCCTCCCACCTTCGAGGACGACGCCGTCACCGTTAATGTCGTTCAGGGCGTGCTGGAGATGCTGAACAATGAGGCGGTGATGGAGGCGCCTCCCGCCGACGCCGCATTTCGTAGCCCTGCGGTGAGGCAGCTTAGGGTTACAGACTCTCCGTTCCCACTTCGTGAGTACGAGGATGACAGGGACAACCATGTTGACAAGGCGGCGGAAGAGTTCATAAAGAGGTTTTACAAAGAGTTGAAGAAGCAAACTTGAGTTTCTTTCTGCACAAACAACGTTAATTTTGATACTTATGAACTTAATTAATTAAGTTAAGCTAATCAGCAGTTTTGAAAGTATATTTAATAGATGATAATGTGTGTGGATTAGGAAAAGGATGCATTTTAGTTATTTGCATTCAAGAATTTTGTATGTTTAGTACTATGAACAATAAAAACCAAGTGATTAATTAATGAGTCTAATTAACTCGATTATGTCTCTTCATTTTTTTGTTTTTTGTTTAATTATGGCTCCAAGTTGTTGAAGTCTGCATGATAATTAATCAGGTTTTATCTGATAAGTGTGAGTTTAAGTCTCACATTTGTTAGAGATGAGAAAGTATAGCATTATATAAGGGTGAAGACCCATAAACTCATTGTTTTAAAATTTTGAATTGAGAGTGGTGTCAATGCCTTATATGGTTGGATTCGGATCTAAACCTTACAAATTGAAACTGTAGAAATGATGATTCTCTCTATCAAGATTGAAAAAACAAATTTTGGACGTGTCTAATTAATGAGTTTATATATATTAAACACGAGCATGTGTTTGTTAAGTAATTGAAATATATATCCATATAAAAATCTGGGGAATGATTAATGGAATCTTCCATATAGAGGTGTACAAGTTTTGTACTCAGAATGTTGAATCTTGCCATTTAGAAAACGATGATGTTAAAATTTGCTTTCGTTTGTTTGGATCTTGTTTTGTATTTGCTTTTGGAGTTTTCATTAATGGAACACACCTTTCAGAAAGTTAAAATTATTTATAAGTTAATATTTGGCTTTATAAATTGTTGTTGAATGTATTTGTGCCAAAATGATGAGTATAAAGATTTGATTTTGTGTGATTTGGTTTAAAGTTAAAAATAGGGTTTGACAGCAAGAACAGCACTACTTTGTCTTCATGCAAATGATTCCACTAATGTCAAAGTGAAACCATAGCTGTCTCCCTCTCCAAAATAGTGCTAGCTTTTCACCACTTTTTCCTTCTTTTGCTTCGTCTTTTTCTTTTGCTTTTCTCATTTAACCACTTTTTAAGTTTTATACATATATAACATATACCATGCAACTTTTCTACTGCTTAATTAAGTTGGTTTATTGTGAAAAAGAAGGTTTCAACGTCTCCACACAACTTTAATTCGTGCTGTTACCAAGTAATTAGTAACGATATTTCCATATATATATATATATATATATATATATATATATATATATATATATATATATATATATATATATATATATATATATATATATATATATAAATATTAATAT
>Ga0099822_1000907_pt1 | contig 31731 bp, 23 predicted proteins | sample CowpeawhiteBW_FD_76839 | JGI IMG/M metagenome (GOLD analysis project Ga0099822, IMG submission 76839) | Root nodule microbial communities of legume samples collected from California USA - Cow pea white BW | ecosystem: Host-associated > Plants > Roots > Nodule | place: USA: California | collected... | reverse complement strand
CGCTCACACTCAGATTTCTGTGTTGAAGGGAGTAGATGACTGCACGATTGGGGAATAGGTGAGATCACGCAGGGTTGGATTTCCTCGCCGGATGGAGGGAGGTAGCGTCTCTAGACTTACTTGTTCTGGTACTGTTCATGTCCAACTTTGGGTTCTTAATCTTCTCCTTTGCTGTGATTAGGTTAAGACTTTTGCTTCCTTTGCTTTGAAATGGTGAGTCTTGTTTGAAAAATGATTACTTTCTACTTAACTGCTCTAATGGGCTAATTCACGCACATAATTTTTTTTCAACTACATGGTACTTTACTATAGTGAAATCTGTGTGTGTAAACTGTTTGATTTTTTCCTTTTTTTCTTCTCATACTCAGTCTGAACAAGGAAACACTTCAATTGGATCCGAATTTTATTTTATTTTGTACTCTTTTGTTGAAAAGAACTGTCTGATGTATCCATTTTTGACCTTGCCATGTTTTTAATCAGACTAATAAATAGGTCGGTGATGTTCCTTAGACCCTTGCATAAGAAGTTTTCTCACAGTATGACAGTCAAGATTAACATGTAGGAATCATTTATGGAATCTTAATTTGGTCCTTAGTTATACAGCTTTATCTTCCACATTCAAAATCACTTCTCTATTCAGTAACAAACCTTTAAATCTTAGGGATTGGTTTCTACTTCCTCAGCCTAAAAAGTGTACCATTACAATACCAGAACCTAATTTAACAGTACCATGGTATTTGTTTTTTCTTTTCTTTGGCTATATTAGGTAGTGTAGCAGCCTTGAAATATCAAATTATAAAGTTGTGGTATGTTTTAATATGTTTTTTTTTTTGCTTTTTTAAATTGAGTTTCTATGTATTTTTTTTGCTTTATGTGTGGTCTGTAATTTGCTGGCAACTTGACAACAATTTATTCTTTAATTTCTATGCATTTTGTGCTTCCATCTGTGTGTAATGTGTATATGCTTATCCTTGGATGATGAATGTGAGGGATCTTGTATGTACCTCTGTCTACTTTTTTGCATTTGTATCTGTACAGGTCTTTCTGTCTATTCATGCACATATTTTTATCAGGTTTAAGGTCTCTATCACTGTTCTTTCTCTTACTCTTATTCTTACGTGCATATTTGTTTTAGGGATTCACCCATGGATTATGATGACAATGATTTTCAAAACCAGAATCTCCATTTAGCTGGTGAAGGTAGTGCCAAGTTTCCTCCAGTATTAAGGCCATATGCTCTTCCCAAGTTTGATTTTGATGAAAGTCTTCAAGCAAATTTAAGATTTGATAGTTTAGTAGAAACTGAAGTTTTCCTTGGCATTGAAAGCAACGAAGATAACCAGTGGATTGACGCATTCTCTCGAGGTGGTAGTGGAATAGAGTTCAGTTCAACTGCAGCTGAATCTTGCACTATATCAAGGCATGGCAATGTTTGGTCGGAGGCCACTTCCTCGGAATCTGTTGAAATGCTTTTAAAATCTGTTGGGCAGGAAGACTATATTCCTAGACAAACAGTTATTCAGGAATCAGATGCCTGTGATGAACTGGCTTGCTTAGCTAAGCAAATGGACACCAATTCCAAATTTGAGGACATAAATGAATTTAAAGACAGTATTTCAGATGTTCATCCATCTGGTGGTACTCATGCAAGTTTTTCTGAATTGAAAGATGTAGGAATGGATAAACCTGAGGATGGATTGTCCCAAGGCCATGAAGGGGAATTATCCTTTGATGGAACTGCAAGTAATCCTGAACTAAGTGATATCCGTAGAAATTATGACTTGCCGATGTCTGAAGGGAGTCTGTCTCTCTATACTAATGACAAAAATAAGAATTCAAGTCAAAGAGAAGTTGAGATTGTTGATGATGATTCATTTCCTATCAAAACTCAAGGTGATTCATCTGCCGTTCATACTAATTTTGCTGAATCATCTATGAATAATATGCATGATGAGAAGCAAGGTCCTATTCAAGAACATACTAATAATCAAGATTTGGAATCTTCTGTGATGGATGAAGCTGTTTTGGTAGACACACAGACTCAGGATGGAGATGCTGTTGGGGGTGATGTGCACCATCTGGATAAATCCCTTCATTCAATCCCTGCAGATGTGACTTTGGAAGGTGGGGATGTAGTTGATGGTCTTCAGACTGGGTTAGGTAGTTTAGAGAGTTCCAGGGGAATGGATTCTGTTGCTCTTTCTGACTTGCAGAAAGCTGCTGAAAAAAGCAGTGAAGGTGGTGATCAGTCTCAGAACAATGCAAGTGAAGATACAATGTTGCTTAAAGATGTGGTAATGGATGATCAGTCTGTACCAAATACACATGGATTGCCAGAAATATCAATTAAAGATGATTCAATCTCTGAGGGGCAAGTGGTTGAGGTTAGTAATTCCAATTGTGAAAATTTGTCCAATATGCAGCAAATTATGGATGTCACTAAGATGACCTATGGTGGGAGCAGTGTTACTGAGGAAGTTGAGCTGTTGAACACTGGTGGTAATGTGAACACAGTGATTTTATCAAGCAAGGTTGAGGCATCTATGGTCACTGCAGAGGAAAATAACATTTCCAATACTAGTGAAGGAAATGGTGACGATAGTATAGGTTTTACAAATAGCAGTGTGACCGACCTTTCAACAAAATCTTCCATTTTGGGTGAGCCTACTGAACTATGTGCAAACAATGATCCTGATAGACAAAATGAATATGGAAAATCCGAGCAAGCTGTGTCTGTCAATGATCAGGATCAGCTGCTGAACAATGCTAATCATGTGGATACAAATATTTTGTCAAGCAAGTTGGAGGCATCTGTCTTTACAGCAGAGGAAAACAACATTTCTATTATTAGTGAAGGAATTAGTGACAATAGGGTAGGAGGTTTTTCAAGCAGTGGTGTGTTGACTGTTTCAACAAAATCTTCGATTTTAGGTGATTCTACTCAAATGTGTGTGAGCAATCAATCTGACAGACAGAATGACAGTGATAAATGCAATCAACTTGTCTCTGTCAATGATGAAAGTAAAAGAGTTCCTTCTGATTCTAGCCAAATGGATTGTGATGTTGATCAATCCCATCTCGTGGATAAGGGAGTGGTTTCATCATGTCTTAGTGAAAGTACCTTGGAAACTGAATTAATGACTTCCTCAATATCAACCTATTCTACACCTGTCAACAAATCAGGTACGTTATAGGGATTTAATGTTCATATTAGCAAAGTCAAAATTAATATTTAAAAAACCTTGCACTACAGGTGAAAATCTCAGGCCTGTTTGGGTTGAGAAAATGTCGTTTCCTGTTTTCACTAATCAATATAAATACTAATATGTTGTTTTCACAATTTCTTGTATAAATCATTGAAAACTAGGAAACAGTGTAACTCTTAAAAATTATTACCAAAAATTAGATACACATGAATTGTTTTTCTCAAAACCGAACAACCCTTTAGGTTCCACAATGATGTGTCACTTGTTAACTGATATAGTAAAAGGTCCTACACTAATATTTAATTGGATTTCTACTAACTCATTAACTTAAAAGGTTTCTTTTCATCATCATTTCAGTTTCACAGGTTGTTTTGCAAAATAGTAGTTTGACATTACATGAGGTAGACATTCCACCTTTTAGCGAAGTTGTTTCCAGTCATGAAGTTACTAGTCACAATGATTTTCAAGGGATAACTCCTGTTGGATATTCTTCTGCCAAGGGAAATGAAGAATCTGCAGGAAAAGAAGCTGGGGAAGCAGGCCCATCTACCATTATTGGATCTTCTGAAAGGGAAACTGCTCCATGTCCTGTCGTCACAGAAGCTGAAAAACCCCAGTCTTCTGATATTTCTAGTCAACTGTTATGTGGTAGTGATAGTCAGCAAATTTTAGGAACTATCAGTGCTGTAAAGATTGGTGAAACTCAAGGAACAGAAAATGATAAAGATATTCGAGAGTTTGCAAAAGAGATTAGTATTCCTCAAGTTATGTGTGCATCTTCGGACAACAAGAGTGATGGTGTTGCAGTCTCTTCCAATAAGGATGACAATGAGACCGTGCAGGAGAATCCTGACAAGCCTTCCTCAGAAAAATTAGGTAATTTTTAATCCATTCTTGTTGTCCACTTGTAACTTCCCTTATCAGTTATAAAAAGTGGAGAAAACATATATATTACATGGCGGCCAGTCATTCATGTTTTGTCTAAATTTTTGTTAAATTTTATGTTGAAGAGAGCTTAATGATTTCTCAAAACCTTCCCCTTTGTTTTGTGATGCTATTACCCTAAATCTAAGAAATTATTAAGATAATAGTGTCACTTGAAAGAAGAAAAAAATAATAGGTAGCAGGGTAGCAAAAATGACAGGATTACCATGGTGTTGAGAGAATCATCCAATTCCTTTTGATACATGATGAAGTAAAAGTTCTACCTTAAGCTGAAACCCATGGAGAGGACAGAAAAATTTATGAGGATGGACACTATCATTGTTTACTGCTTCGCCTAAAAAGTCAAATAAATTGGGAGATAAAGATATCTAAATGGGCAGGGTAGGTCATCCATAAATTTCAAGAAACATACGCAACTGCCCATCAATAGAGGGTACATTGTGGAGAAATGAAATGCCGTAGCAAACAGACCTGAAAAAGTTGAGTTTGCACTGGAGGAATCCTGTGTACAAAAGAACAGAGGAATTGGAGCTTTGTGCCGGTAGAAAGGTTAAAACCGATAAATTTTATTTGAAAGTAGATATTGACCACAAATCCTTCCACAAGGAGAATCTTCAGGTATAAAAAGCAAATAGTAGAAAAAAATGTGTTGATCCTAAGAAGAATTTAGTCTTCTAGGTTTCATGTGAGTGTTATGTGTCAGTCTTGGCGTTTTAGTGATTATGATGACTGCTATGTTTTTAATCCATACCTTTATGTTATATATAATTTCCTTTTTATTAAGATGCTACACTATTCTATCTGTAACAAGGGTGATAAATAACCACGTCATGATGGTACTGTTATTTTTTGTCATCCGACTTAGTTTTTTATGTTTATTGTATGTTTTTTTATTTTTATTTTAAGATCTCTTCAAATGTTTCCATACCGATTTCAATGTGAACTTTGTAGATGACATTGCACCTGGAAACCAAGATTCTATATCTTCTGCATCTGTACCGGACTCTTGCATTGATTTACGTGAGACTGGAGGTGGAAGCTTTCCTGAAAACAGTAGTTGTGATCCTTCTAGCACACTTGGAAGCCCTTCCCAAACAGAAAAAGATAAAAATCAAATCAAGGCTTCTGCTAAACAGAACACCCAAGTTTCTGAGATGATAAATGGTAGTTCAAAAGATACATTGTCTACTGCTCAAGATTTAAAGGAGAATAATTCATCTAAAGATGAAAGAAGCTCAACTCCTGAGTTAAAGTCAGTGACTGATTTATCCAAAAAGGATGTCGCAGATGTGAATACAGAAGATGTTGACAAGATGCAATCAATTCCTGTTACTGAAACAGTAAAAAAATCATCAGTAAGTCTTGTTGCAGTTTACAATCCAAACTAAGGGTTTTGAATCTTATTGTTATTATTGTTATTGCTTTTGTTTCCTGATTGAGCATCTTCCTGAATGTATAAGGTGACTTCTTGAAAGCTTATTTATGTGAAATGTGTGGCTGGTATGATCTGTTTTGTATATTATGAATGACAAATGATCTTATACTTTTCATGTGTTTTTTTTCTCCCTTTGCACTATTGTTGAAGGCTACGGAGGGATTTCCTACTTCTGGGATAGGTCCTTCAAAAACCAAAGCTGTAAGAAAATCATCTCATGGAAATCAACAAATATCAGATGTAGGGGCTGTACACAGTGCTTCTAAAGCTACACCTGAGCGCAAAACTAGGCGAGTATCTAATAAGAGTGCTGGAAAAGAATCTTCTAAAAGAGGAAGTCGTGCAAAGGACACTACTCTGACTAGACAGTCTGACAGAGGTGATAAACCAATCAAAGTTTCCCTGAGTCCATCTCCTGGTTTCCAGATGATGCAGTCAAATGAAGTGCAGCAGTATGGGCACATTGAGTCAAATAGTACAAAGTCATTTGCTCTTGTAAATACTTCAACATCTAGCCTTCCGGATTTGAACACTTCTGCTTCTCCTGTTTTATTTCATCAGCCTTTCACAGATGTGCAGCAAGTACAATTACGTGCACAGATCTTTGTCTATGGAGCTTTGATGTGAGTTCAAATATTGTATGGATTTTAATTTTTATGGATGCTACACCAATGTGATGTGTGCATGTGGTTATGTGTCCAAAATCTGCATTTTTTCGCTTACTATCTTACTTTAGACTTCACATAACATCCGTGGTCCCATGGTTAGTTGAAAAGTTGGAAAATCTTGTTTCATTGTAGACTTTTTCTTTTTCTTTTAATTGATGTGTAGAACTTAAACCTATTCCATATTCGATAAAAAAATATTGAGGCTTAGGTCACCAGATCCATTTAGATCTGCATGATATTGTTATTAATGTTCTGCATTTTATGGAATAACAAATAACTCGCTATTTGTTTATTCTTATTTATGTTGCTGCAGACAAGGCACAATACCGGATGAGGCTTACATGATATCGGCCTTTGGGGGATCAGGTTAATTTTGGTTTTCATGACTCCCTGACATGTTCTTTTCTTTTTGATAAAAGTAAATATTGAGTTCGTAGACATTGTGTTTAGATGGTGGTAGGGGCCTTTGGGAGAATGCTTGGCGTGCCTGCATGGAAAGGCAACATGGTCAAAAATCTCATCCTCCTAACCCAGAAACACCTTTGCAACCACGATCTGGTATTTCTTGTGATATAGCTTGTTCTTTGATGTTATTTGACTTGTTTGATTAACTCCTGCTAATTGAGATCTGCAGTTGCTAGAAGCTCTGATTTGCCGCCTAAGCAAAGTGCTATTCAAGGGAAAAGTATCTCTTCACCACTTGGTCGAACCAACAGCAAGGCTACTCCACCAGTTGTAAACCCCTTAATACCTCTTTCATCCCCCCTTTGGAGTCTATCAACTCTGGGTTTGGGTGGTGATTCTCTGCAATCTAGTGCCCTTGCAAGAGGGTCGGTTGTGGATTATCCACCGGCAATTACTCCATTGCATCCTTATCAAACTACTCCTGTAAGGAACTTTCTTGGACCTAACACACCTTGGATATCCCAGACACCCCTTCGAGGAACGTGGATTGCTTCTCCAACTCCCGCACCTGACAATAGCACCCATATTTCTGCGTCACCTGTCTCAGATACAATTAAGCTAGGCCCAATCAAAGTATCTCAGCCTCCTTCCTCTAGCATAAAGAATGTTACTTCTGGTCTCCCTACTTCCGGTGCAGGTTTGCAAAGTATCTTTGCAGGAACTGCCTCTTTGATTGATGCAAACAATATGGCAGTATCACCTGCTCAACATTCTTCAGATCCAAAGCCCAAAAAAAGAAAAAAAACTGTGGTATCTGAGGATTTTGGCCAGAGGGCTTTGCAATCATTGGCTTCTGCTGTTGGTAGCCATAGCTCTACTTCTGTTGCAGTAGTGGCCCCTGGCGGGAATTTGCCAATAACTACTGTTGAAAAGTCAGTTGTGTCTGTATCTCCTCTTGTTGATCAATCAAAAAATGATCAGAATGTTGAGAAAAGAATTATGTCAGACGAATCTCTTATGAAAGTTAAGGAGGCAAAAGATCATGCCGAGGAGGCTGCTGCTCTGTCTGCTGCTGCAGTGAATCATACCATAGAGTTATGGAATCAGTTGGATAAGCATAAAAATTCTGGCTTGATGCCAGATATTGAGGCTAAATTAGCTTCTGCGGCAGTTGCAGCTGCAGCAGCAGCTTCCATTGCAAAGGCAGCAGCTGCAGCTGCAAATGTTGCATCAAATGCTGCTCTTCAAGCAAAATTAATGGCTGATGAAGCATTACTTTCATCTGGTTATGATAATTCAAGCCTAATTAATCAGATTTCTCATTCTGATGGTACCAATAACTTGGGTAAAGCTACCCCTGCTTCTATCTTGAATGGTGCTAATGGAACTAGTAGTCCTGGTTCTATCATTGTTGCTGCCAAGGAAGCTGTTAAAAGGAGAGTGGATGCTGCTTCAGCTGCCACTAAAAGAGCTGAAAATATGGATGCCATTGTGAAGGCTGCTGAGCTGGCAGCGGAAGCTGTATCTCAAGCAGGAAAAATTGTAAGTATGGGTGATCCTTTTACATTAAGCCAGTTAGTAGAAGCTGGCCCAGAGGGATGTTTGAAATCAGCCCGGGACTCTTCTCAGCAATTTGGAAATTTCAAGGACAGTACCAGAGATATGGCGAACATTGACAATGTAATAGATATTCCTGAAACTTCTTATGCACAAAACAGAGACATTTTATCTGGTGGTGGAATTTCGTCTTCCATTAAGACCAATGAAAAGAAATCAAGAGGATCAAAGGGACGCAAGGTTATTTCTGATTTAATCAAGCCTGTTGATGAGGTTCATGTATCTACGCCGGAAACTGAGGCTCCTTTTACTGTTAGTGGTGGATTTGAGGGTCTGGATAGAAGTAGCATCAAGGAGGGCTTACTCATAGAGGTTGCTTTTATTTTTATTTGTTGTTTTTTCTTGTTTATGTAGAAGTAGTTAAAGTGACCAGATTAGTGGCCATTGTTTCATTTTATAATGTTTGCTTGGGTCTGGAATGCATTCTTTTCATTTTGAAAAAATGTTACTCTTTCATTTTATAATAATCCTAATAAATTGAATGTTTCAGGTTTTCAAGGATGATGAAGGGTTTAAAGCTGCATGGTTCCCAGCCAATATTTTGAGTTTGAAGGATGGTAAAGCATATGTATGCTACAGTTCACTTGTAGCTGCTGAAGGTTGGTCAAATATCTTTATGCTTGTACTTTGATTTGAACAGAAGCATCTTATTCATTAGTTGGCGAAGTTCATAAACTAATTCAAACTTGGCTAGAAATTAATTTTGGATAAATCATGAAAAAAATTGAGATGGTTTTGTTGATTTACATTTTATTCAATTTTTTATTAGTGTATTTATTATTGTGATTAAAAATATTGCTATCTTTTATAGGTGCAGGACCCTTGAAAGAATGGGTATCTCTTGAATGTGATGGAGACAACCCCCCCAGAATACGCACTGCTCGCCCTGTTACTGCTTTACAATATGAAGGAACAAGAAAGAGACGAAGAGCTGCTATGGGAGATTATGCTTGGTCAGTTGGAGACAGAGTTGATGCATGGTTACAAGAAAGGTTTGCTAATACAGAGTTCTTTTAGTTAGCTGTCTATTAATGATGGCCATTTCTTCAATATCAATGTAACTTATTATGTATGGATATATGATATTTTCTCATTTGATTTGCTTCATCACGGAGATGGTGTTGGTTTTGTTGTCATATGAAATTAGAATTTTTTTTATTCATCTTCTCCCTAAATTTAATTATATCATTTCCCATTTGTTTTTCTGTCCAAGTAGTTTAAATATATTAAGGTATGATGGTTCAATTAGATGTTGTACTTGTGAGCAAACGACTATTCCAATAATTTTTTTAAAGCATAAATATTTATGAAATTAAAACTGAACAAGATAAATATCTGTTAAAGTTCTCTCACATGGTAATTTTTGTCATCAGCTGGCGGGAAGGAGTAGTCACAGAGAAGAATAAAAAGGATGAAACAACATTTACTGTTCACTTTCCTGGTATGCACTTTATTTAATTAAACATTTTGGTATTCTGTGGTTCTTAATTATTACTAAGGTATAAAACACATTAGTTCCGTATTCTCGGAAAATGTTTATAATATTGGTTTTATCCAGCTTTTGGAGAAACATTGGTTGTCAGAGCTTGGCATCTCCGTCCATCCCTTGTTTGGAAGGATGGTAAATGGATTCAATCTTCCAAACTTGGAGCAAATGATAGTTCTACACATGAGGTACTTTATCTTTTGGTTCTTCTAGAGTGTTCTAGTGCCCCAATTTATGTTTCTCTTTACCATCTTTCACGTTTTTGAATACAGGGTGATACACCGCAAGAAAAACGACCTAAACTGGGTACTCATGCGGTAGAGGTAAAAGGGAAAGACAAAATGCCGAAAGGTGTTGATGCTGTGGAGTCGGCAAAATCTGATGAGACGACATTACTTAATTTGACTGAAAACGATAAAGTTTTTAACATCGGTAAGAACAGCAAGAATCAAAATAAACAGGATGCACAAAGAACAATGAGGAACGGTCTTCAAAAAGAATCAAAAGTTATTTTTGGTCTTCCTAAACCTGGGAAGAAGAGAAAATTCATGGAAGTAAGCAAGCACTACGTGGCACATGAAAGCAGCAAGGCCAATGATACAAGTGATTCGGTTAAACTAGCAAATTTCTTGATGCCTCCTAGTTCAGGGTCTAGAGGTTGGAAAAATGGTTCCAAAGAGAAACATGGAGCCGATTCCAAAGGCAAGACAAGTAAGTCTGGAAAACCACTGTTTTTGGGTAGTAATTCTAGCAAAAGACATTTCTTTATCAAATTCTTTTTTCTCATGCCATTGAGCTGACAGGTACTACAGAAAGGATAAAGGAGTATTCAAGTCACTTAAAGAATGCTTCCCAGAGCGAAAGTAAGGTGGAGAGAGCACCCCAATCTACGACGACGACTGATGGAACAACTCAAGCACCAATCTTGTTTTCATCACTGGTATCTTCGGTTGATGCCCTTCCACCTAAAAGGGCATCCTCATCAAGGGCAAGCAAAGGAAAACTTGCGCCGGCCCGGGATAAGATGGGTAAAGGTGACACCGATAAGGCTTTGAATGACAATTCTATAAAATCAGCATCTGATGTCGTTGAGCCTCGCAGATCCAATCGCAGAATCCAGCCAACATCAAGAGTAAGTTTCAGTAACTGAGTGGTTCTTTTCTGTTGTGTAATCTTATGACGTTATGTTTTTGAATCTGATCTGGTGTGGTGGCTGGGTTGCAGCTATTAGAAGGATTGCAAAGCTCTTTGATCATTTCTAAGATTCCTTCGGTTTCACATAATCGTAATACTAAGGGTGAGTATCATGATATCTTTGACTATTCTTTTATTAATATGTATGGTGGGACTGTTTTAGTGACTTAGTTGCAACAGCAGGTTAAATGGAAGAAGGAGCTGGGAATTGCAATGATGGGACTGTGACATAGCTAGCATAGATGTGTATATTTATAATAGAGAACCAACCAACCAACTTAGGAATGGAAATTCTTGCTTCATATGTTTAGGCAGACTATAGCTCAGTAGACGGTCGGTCATGTTGATTTTAGTATTTATTTAAATGTGATTTGATCCGTAGACTGTGCTGTATATGGAAATTTCTCCATCTCTTCTATCTTGTTTGTAGAGCTTTCTTCATCAAATCATAACGTCATGCTCTGCATGTCAATCGTTGCAACTACTACCCTTCTAATTCTTTTTTTACAACTTATCCAAGGTGATGGAATCTTTGTTTTCATGTAATTAAAATTCATAATAAATATTTTCAACGTATTAACTAAATATTTAATTACAATAAATTAGCCTATTGATTATTAATTCTATTTAAATTTAATTGTAAATCAGAACTAGAAGGTCAAGTAACGTGAATTCTTGAGGATTTTTTTTAAAGTTTGGTTAAATTAAATAGGAAGCCGGTTTAATTATATGAATGCTTAATTATTCAGAACTCAAATTTGTACCATCAATCAATCACATCGCTTGGAAAGTTTACTCGAGAAATTCAATCTCTTTAACTTTCCTAAATCAATGATTTATATTATTTTTATTTTTAACATTCGGAGTTCTCATGATATATATATATATATATATATATATATATATATATATACATTAAAGCGTACGTGCACACGTAAAATATATATACATATATTATATATATGCCACTCGCACTTTATAGTTTTTCAATTTTCATTTTCCCATTTGTAACTGCACCTGAGAAATGAATAGTTTTCATGCATTTGAATCCGTTTGATTGCTGGTGATAGAATAGGCGAACAGATTGAGAAAATGTGTTACGCAATTCTGTGAGGAGACAAGGCTGGAAAAAAGATGAAAAGAAATCTCTGAACTAAACTAAGCATATATATTCATATATATATATATATATATATGTATGTATATATCTACACTTTGCAACGCATGGACGTCCTTAGGATCTAAACTGAGCCACCTTCCTAAGAACTGAACCCCTCATGATTTACAAGGATCAATTGTGCGAAAATGGACGCATTGCCATAGCATTCAATTTTCAATTCACGTTCAGTTGGCATTAAACAGAGAGTGGCAACTCTGATTGCCCACAAGACGATAACCGCTCTGGATCAAATACCTTCTTCATGTACTGCCTCTTCTTCTAATTCCATTAAACGAGGAACCAGCTTTTGTCAGGTTTATGGCACCGAGTTGTTCAACGTATGGTCTCTTGCAGATGCAAGAGCTTGGAAATTCATGAAATTCACCTCGTCCAGGCCTCATCTCATCTGGTTCTCCCATGAATCCTCTCTGACATGACTTAACCCTTCTGGCAAAGGTATCCCAGTCCATTTTATGCCTTGCTTCAAATAGCGTGCTAAGCTTCTTTGCATTTGGTCTAATTGTTCTTTTGTGACCCATATATCTCCTGTTGTAAACAAAATCAATGGTTAACAGCAGGAGGCACATTAACCAAAAATGACAAAATGCAAGTCACACTAAAAGCAAGTATCGAATTTTCGGTTTATACAAATAGTTGTGAAAAGCAAAGGCTTTACTGGAAACCTGCAGAAACAAGTTATGCTTTTCCCAAGAGCATTTTTGCATTACCAAAAGATAACTGAATCAACTACATGACTACTTATTTATAAACGAGGACGTCCGAATCCCCTCAATTAGTGACAGTATACATTAATCAAGTTAGTTTAAATGCTTGAATATAAGCAAAGATTTGGCTTCTCAATAGGTTTTGTTATTTTCAGTTAAATCAAAGTGCCAATGGTCTAAACCACACTAGGAAAATGGTCCTTAGCGAAGGACATCATCAATTAAGCTAAATATAAAATACAGCCGTAATTTTAGTCCCTATGGTTTGCAAGATTTTTCTAACTCCAAACATCGCAAAATAAAAATGTGGTTTCCCAGTACAAAATCAACTGCTCTCCAACATTTTCATGTTGTGAGAGATAGTAGAGTGATACAACAAAAGAAGAGGGAAAGAAATAAGACAGAGACCTCATCTTATTTGAAGTCTGAAGTGATTGAATTATTATTACCTAGGCTATTTTCAACCCATCTGTTTACTATACCCTGTATCTTCTGATAATTTTGGACTTCAGGATTCCAGATGCTAAAGGTATAATTTATTCATTTTCTTTCTACAAATTGCGACATACTCCATCAGACTCAACCATAAGCAAACACAATAGAAGGTTTGATGGACTCAAATATAAGTAAATTTTTAATTACTTTCATCCTATTTAATGCTACCATTCCAAAAATACCCTCTAATTATTAAGATATTTTCAGTAACTCTTATTCTTGATAAAGAAGGACACTTTAGGAAAATAAGTTATATTTTAAATGAGACTTGTAAAATTATGATATTAAATAACTTTTTTAATTTGCGTAAACTGTAGTTAATTTTGCTTATATTTCAGTTCAAAGGAGTGATATGCTTTCATAAATCCAAGTAAAATCAATATTAGGAATATAATTTAAGAGTGATTAATCCAACATAGTTGCTACATTCCATAACAGAAAAATCATAATTATGATTCCAGTGTTTCATTACATGTGGAGAACCATTTATTCATTGTCTTTGTTTGAGTTTAAGAGATAAGTTCACTAATGCACTAAACAAACAAAGGGAGGACAATAGAGAAATTTTATGCACTTACCTTCGACCTGCAATAATCTTGGCCATGTTACCATTGTTGTTAGTGACAAATACATCACTTTCATCACAAACAATGTAGTCAATAGCAGCAAGGCGTGAAGAGAATGGAAGGAATGGTTTCAGCTCTTCTTCATCAGCTAGCATCTCCTTTGTATAAATGTTGGGGAAAAGATCTTTGAGAGGCTGCATGGTTTCATCTCCCCCATATATTTCTCCCGATGCAACATAGAGATATGTGTCATTTGAAAAGCCAAGTGCCCGTAACATCAAACCCACTTCATGAGGAGTGAGAGGACATTTCCCTCGCTTTCGCTCTCCATCTGGGCTCAATTCCTGTTTTATCACGTGAAAACAATTCATTAATATCATTTCAGTGTAAAATAATAAGCTTCAACTTTTAGAAGTCTTATATGGAAAGCGTAAATTTGTAATTAGAAAGCACATCAAGCAATGCGTCTGGAATAAAATATTGGTCTCAATGCCTTCAACAAGCCAGCCCGGTTAAGGATGGAATGTTATAATCTTGTTAGTTGAATGAATCAGATTTGATATTTTGAAGTCTATGGATTGTGTAGTCTTACAGGTAATGTTGTCCACCTTTTTCTGATTTCACCAAGCTCACGCCTCTCCTTCTCTCCCCCACCAAAATAACAACGTGAAAATGCTAGCATATCCGGTTCAAACCTGTCAAATCAGTCATGAACACTGTTGTCAGTGGCAAGGTTGCTCCTTGCATCCCAAACTTTTGTCATTTATAATATTTCATAGTTTTGAATGAAAAAGAAGTTGAACTTGAAATTAGGGAATAATCTATTGAATTTGAGAAGTTCCCTTTCTTTAGCACCCAGTATAATTAAACAAATACCTTCAAATTTCAGAGCACTATAAGGAAATTGTGCGCAGGGAATCATGAAACAAACCTCAAATGGACAGCAATGAAACGCTGTGCCATCTTCTGCATTCTCATAATAATTCTTTGACCAAGTTCTTGTATAGGTTTTGTAAATTTCAAAGCATGAAAATTGACACGGCAACGTAGTTTCTGTAGCTCACCATCGAGGTTATTTGCAAGTCTGTAGTCAAATTTTGTCAATTGAACAACCTGCAAAATCTCCTACGTGTTTATTACCTGGGCTAAATTCAGAATTATTCACTAAATTGACAAACCAGGTTGCTAATGTTTCAACTTGACAGTTATTGAATAAATCTAAATATGTTTTAATGAATTGAGAGATTTCAAATACATAGTGGCCACATACCTGCCGTCTCAAAAGTATAGGCAAAACTTGATCAAGATAATAATCAGGCTCTGATTTCCTTGGGACACGCATTGTATATGGTGGTTTCTCCATTGACCGCATGAACTTATCAGGAACTCTTTTGACAATGGTAACATCTCTTGCGAGATGAGAAATGAACCAGTCAACATCAAAAATATCGACAAAGTCACTGTATTCAAACAAGAATGTCTTTATTAAATGAATTAACAAACTTGATTCTAATGGTGAATCTATGAAAGGAACTGCAAATTACCTGTCATCCTTCCAAAAAGAATGATGATCCAACTCAGGTACAACTAGTGTGGCATTAAGAATTCGCGCAACAACAACAGCATCTGTTATCTGGATGCAGGAACACGATTGCGGTCATGTCCACGGAAAGAACATACTCATTGTTTAAAAAAGAAAAAAACGCTTATATGCCTGACTAGAAAAGAGAACTTCTCTGCAAACAACGGATTCGGTTCTCCTTTTCATGCTTAAGCAACTAAGATGGCAGATCACATACAACGTTCAAGTGATCAGAATGTACCATATCAGGAAAGCTATGTCCCACTCACCCCAGTTCTTTGTTGGTTCAGTCCTCCGCTAGTTCCAATAAGCAAGTATCCATTTGACCACCGCTCAAGCACAGCAGCTGCATTATCCGGTTACCAAAACAAGAGAGAACAAGACACATGAAAAAAAGTTAGTATACACATTTCTCATCAACTCTTTAGGATTCATTCATGCCCAACCTAATAAAATTTAAAGCAAAAACCCTTCAATCTGTTCACGCAATCCTCGAGTTACCGCATAACCTAAATTTTTTCACTCCAACCCACATTCACGTGCATAGCTCAGCGAGAAACATGTGCGAGCATTAAAAAAAAAAAAAAGTGAAAACATAGAATGCTATGTCACAAGAAAACACCGAATTGCAATTCACGAAAGAAGACGCATTCAAACGGAATTGCGAGGAGGAAACTCACGAGCATAACCGCGTCCCCTTTCGCTGCATCCGTAGTAATATTTAGAATACTGCGATTTCCAAACATCGATTGGCGCGCGATAGCTCCCCTCCTAACAAAACATTGACATCACAACCCCGCACATTGCGATTACAGCGAAACGGAAAAAGAGAGAGAAGGAGAAAAATGACGAACCACAGAAGAGTAGAGTGTGCGACGGACCAATCGCTGAGAGTACCATTCGAGATCAGAGGCCATGTGGCCCGTCAAGATGGAAATGAGGCCCAGCCCGAAAAGCATGATGATACAGCATGACACAGACCAAGAAGTCGACTTCCGGTGCTGAAACGGCGTCGCATTGGGTCTCCAACACGCATGCTGGTCCGTCGGCGATAATAAGCTCAACTTCCCCACACCCACACCCATTATCTTTCTTACATAAACAACCAAACTAACTAACCCCAAACCCTCACATCCTCTCCTACAAAGAACTCCGTAATGTCGCTGTGTAGGGAGAGGAACCCTAAATTAGTAGGGCCTTTCTTCCTCACTTTTTTTTTTTATTATTATTTTTATTATAACGGTGGGAATGGAGAGGGGAGCCAGAAACAATGCCGATTTGTCCTTTCCTCAAACGGAAACTCGGAAAATCATAACGTTTCAAATAAAATTGAAAAACTACGATTGTTTTTTTATACTCTTTCAGCGCCAAGGTTACCCTACAAACAAACCACAGATCTCATCCCAATCACCCAACAAAACAAATTCTGAGAAATTAGGTTTCTAAATTGATTAAGTAATTTGCACAAAATCAACCATGTTTATCCCCGTTTCAAGAAAACACCACCACACTCCTTTCCTACTTCAGATTCCATTCTGTTAAAAACCACTTTTTATCTTATATTAATTAATACATTTTTGCTCATAATCATTAAATATGTCATTAGAGTGCCAAAATACTGAAAATAGTATCTGTATGCAAAAGTAGTACTAGCGTTAAAAAACTAAAATCAAATTTCAATAAACAATATTTATACGGTAAGTACCCATATATATGGAATAGACTTGTAATACGAAAAATTAAGTAATTTAGTAAAATAAACAGTATAAGATTCTGTGACAACTAATATTTATTCAAATTCGCTGGCTCTTATTTATTGGGAGTTATGGTGTACCTTACCACTACCAGCTGCTGGATCGCCGTATATGAAAGTTACTAAATTCTTTACGAGAAGAAATTAACAGAATACTTCTTTACGAGAAAAAAAAAAACGATTTAACATAATTGCAAGCGAAAAAAAAATCATTAGGAACAACTTGTAAGACAGATTTTGGATATGTGATTAAATATATTTTTCACTTCAACTCTTACACCTATTATTTGGAAAATTAAATTCAAAATCATACATGTTAAATTCAACGTTTCATATTTAATAAAATAAATAAAGTTAAACACTATCCGTAAAATTTTTAATAAAATTTGTTATGATAGACTTTAACTTTGCTTATACTATATTAGAAGTGAATTTTTTTAAGTCTAACTCAAATCCACAAAACTAACTTATAAAATAAGATTTACACTTCACTTATATATTATAAAATTATCTTATTTCTAATCGATATAAAATTTCTAACAAAATATAAATTAAAGTCTCGCAATAGATATAATTTAAACAGAAACAATTATAAAAGGAAGGAGACAGATATTGAAACCTGTAACCTGGTAAGGGACAAAAACAGGGTAGCAGCTACAAGACAGTTTAAGGTACTTTATATAATTTCCATTTAAAATAAACAAAATCAGATTTTCCCAATAGGACCACTGCTCTATCTAATTCACTGGTACATTGGTTTATTTAAAAAATAAATAAAAAGAAAATACTTTCTAGAAACTGGTTTTGATAATTAATTAGTTATTTTGAGGGTGATAGTGAGTTACACATGAAGTTAGAGGGTTTTGAAGAAATGGAAAATTCCTTGATCTGTAGAAGACGTAAAATGTGGTGGATTCTTTGCTCAAAGGGACAAAAAGGTGGATAAAGAAAACTGAAATGTTCCACTTCCATCATCACCAAAGTGTTTTGAACTGTAAAAGTTTACGTAGTGTGTGGTAAAGTACCATATTCTGGATTCCTGTGCTTTCAAACCAAAAATGAACCCATGCATGCTACTCGATGGTGCCACAAATAAAGTTATTTGTTTAGTCTAAACCAAAGAATGTGATAGTAAAACACTAATCATAATTAAAGATGTAATTAAACACGTGAAATCATTTATGAGAGGGTGCTGTGGAGGAAGAACTCGCTTTATTTATAGGATAAAGTGTAATAATTGTTATTTATTAATTTTAACTTTTATTAAATATATATTTGGTTTTACCATGTTGATTATAAATACTCTTTGTCAACTGAGGAGTATGGTGCAATTCTTTTTTAACATATATGTTCTAATATATTTTTATGTAACTTTTTTTGGATAAAAAAAATTAAACTTTGATCAGTTAAATAAATTTAATATTTTATCTAATCTGAAACATTTAAACGAAAATATATATATATATATATTCAGTCCACTTAAATCACTGCAGGATAATCCGCTTTGTTAAATTTGGGCCTGAATCGAGTATTGTCTCTTTTTAGAAGTTTATTTTGAAAAATAAATTTCAAATTCTATAATCTGAAATATATATTTTCATTTTATATCTTGAAATATATAATTTTATATAACAAATTGTATTTGAATATATATATTTTAATTTAAAAGACAATCCCAGGTTCTTTTTTTTTTTTCCTAAAGGGGCCCATGATGGAAGACCACTAAATTGAAATATGTTAAGCTTATCCAAATCCAACTACTGGAATGGGCTTTTATCCAAAAATAAAAACTCACCCTCTGAAGACCGAAACTAAAATCGGATTATTCGAACTATTACCCGCCATAATAATAATTGATGTTTGACTAATTAATCTCATATTCTATAGGAAAAAAAATATTAAGTGGTATAAGTTTAAAAATTTTCTAATGTCACTCATGATGTCAATTAGAAGTGATCTAAGTCCAACATTAGACAGAAAATTGATTCACTGGGAAAGTTTTAGTGCGCGTTAAATAATAATTGATTCTGACAAAAATATTAGACCCAAATTTTTTAAAAGTAAAACTAATTATTCACTGTTTTGACCTTTTATCAATTATCAATATATATTAAATTAGGTGAATAGGTTCGAAATTAAAGGTAGGATGTATTTATTTATATTTTAAAAGGTATATTATTTGCACTATGAAAATTTTATATTTCTGTATATTATTTTCAAAGTTAATATATTTTTAAGAATATCGAACCAGAAACAAAAATTTCCCGCGGTTAATCAGCAGAAAAAAAAAAGCACAAGTATAATATCTAATAATTAGGCAATTGAAAGTTAGATTTTAGAAGGTGGTTTTCAAAATCATGGCAATTTGCCACGCCCACCTTTGTGTTTCCATTAAGTTCTACCAATTCATTGCACATTCACCAAAATTTTATCTCGTTTTTAATATTCAAGACTAATCAAAACAATTAACTTAATATTTTTTTTTGTTAAATTTTACTAATATATTGATTAACCTTTACTACGACTACGAATGATTTTTAAAGTGTTCTTCTTACTTACCGTTCATCAACACACAAACAATATTTCATAGGGATAAACAAAATAATAAATTTAAAATAATGTCATGTAAAAACAACTAATAATTTCGTCAACAATATGTCCTATAAATTATTGGAAATATTATTATTGTTCGAGTTTAAGGTTAAGATTCTACTTTGCAAATGATTCCAACGTCGCACATGTCATTTGTTACAGTGCGATCGTTAGTTACTTCAGTTCAGCAGCAGCCAGAGACGGATCTCAGTTCATCCGTAGGTCATGCTCTTCCAATTTTATTTCTTTTAATTATATATAATATATTTTATTTATAAAATTTAAATTAGATATACTTTTTATTTTTTTATAAATTATGATGTTAATAAATAATAAAATATAAAATTAAGCAATAAAAAATAAAGAAATTTATTAAAATATTTTATATGTTCTCTTTCATTATTATTTGATCAAATATTATATTTATTCTCTATTTTTGTATATTTTCTTTTATTTATGAAAAAATAGGAAGTTAGATCAATACAAACTCATCATTTGTATTCTGATTTCTCATATATTATAATAAAACAAATAATTTTATTTTGTCTATTGATAATAAAATATTAGTTTAATAAATAATATTTTTTATCTCTGAATTTTTTTTTATGTATTTTTGTTATGAATATAAAATAAAAAGTGATCTACGAATATATTTCTTTTATAACCATTTTGCGAGTAATTTTAGTTTTTCTTTTAATAATTACATCCTCAATTCTGTATTAAATTTTGATAAATTATTTTTTATTTTTCTTAAATAGATATATAGATGAATAATAAAATAATATATTATTATTTAAAAATGATAAGAGAATATACTCTTAGAAACAATGAAAATAAAATAGATTTTATTTTATATATTTTAAATTCTTCACATATTTTAAAAGATAATATTAAAGATTAAATTCTTGAATTAAAGTGAAACATTTCTAAAGTTTAAAAAATTATAATTGTAAAAGAGAAAATTCATATTAACCTTTTAGATATATGTGAATTTTAATTTTAAATTATAGGAACCTTTACTAAAGTTCAAATAATTAATAACAGAAATTTTGTCTTAAATATATGAATTTTAAATATATTATTTTATTAACGGACCAATACAGGATCTGTTGTGCTTTCTTTTCAGATTTTTTTTTTTTACATCGATTATGACACCTTTTATAAGATAAAACGGTAATGATTAATAAAGCTAGTGTCAATGGAAAAAAAATCTAGTGTTAAAATACATTGTTCTCTTTTTATTTTTTTCACCTAGTTTGATGTTTTTTTCAAAATCTATTAAATAATAATAAATATATAAGTGTTATTCTTCGAACATTCAGCAAGAGCAAGAAAAAGAGGCTTACATCGCTGCTTTTGAGATACAGAAAATTGTAGTCAACCTTTGATTAATACAGTGAATTGGTAAGACCAATTCCAATACCTTTCGCAGGTTCAACCCTTCGTTCCAGCCATGAATTTTCGTTTCTTCATTGTTTCTACTTGTTTGTTGTCGTTACCATACTTAACAGTCTGGTTTCATTTAGAAATTGAAGTTTAAAACCTTTTAAATATTTTTCTCTTTCTCAGCCTATCAAAACATCTTTTTAAAGATAAAATTGTAACCGAACAGTTCAAAACGAATATTACTACCTATGATGATGGCGATAACCGATGGGTTGGGATGGAAACATTTATAAATGAATAGGGTTTCAGGGGTTCGTCACAGTGAGAATAACGTTGAGACATTTTTATTGGAATGAAAATTAAAATTCGGAAATGTGGGGGCACCCAGAAAGCAACCTCAACCCCATTACGAAATAATTGAGGAAGGGCTAGTGCCACTTCCATCATCTAGATAAACCTAATTAAATGGCGTAATCAAACCTAATACATACATCACTACGATCTTAACCGTCCCCATATTATAACAAAACAATAACTCAAGTCAACACCAAAAGAACCAAAATCCTTAACCATCTCTAGTTTTGGTCATCTTCCCAACTTCATCCGTTTTGAAAAATACGTAACAATCCAAAGGTTTAAAGAGTGTTAAAGTATATTTAACAGTACTCTTGCGTAACAAAAAATTTCATGTCATTACTACGTCGCGTTGACCCTTTCCCTCCTATTTTCTACTATTTCAACTAACAGTCTGAAAACTCGCAGAATTCTGTTCTTCGGACCAAACTCGCAGCACTATCTGACTAAAAAATTGGAAAACCCAATACACAAATTCAATTATGGACCATAACTTGTGATTCATGACGTGCTTCTGAACGGATAAGTGATACTCGTTCGTCCTACGTTCAAATATAAATTATTTGGAAGATCAACGTATTGTAGGGCACCATATAAAAAAGAAATTGTCACTATTTCGTAGTTATTTCTCAAACATCTCACAACCTGAAAACGATTCCCCTGAACCAAATTGGGTCAACAAACATAAGTCTTGTTCTCCGTCAACCCAACTAAACTGGAACAAACCGTATCCAACTCGTTACTCCCTGTTCCCGTTTTTGCGAATTCAATGAGTCACACAACAAGAACAACACGAGGCAAACAAAGTAAAATTTGAAGTAATATTATTTAATTAGAAACAGAAACTGCAGTTTACCCACCATCGTCACTCTTCAAAGGATGTCACGATCACCCATCCAAAAAGGAAGAATCTTCTTATCTTTATAACCCTAATTTACTTCCATCACCAAAGACAAACTCCATACGCATACATATATATGATTCTAAACTCACAGTTATGATAATACCGCTTCTCACATATTCTGTTTTTCAATAACCTTTCTTTCTAATTCGGGGTTTAATAATTCAGCTCTGTGCTCCTTCGTTTGTTCCCCCGTAACAACATAACTACCATAACGAATAGTTATGTTTCTGTTTTTCAGTTACTTTAACTTGTTCTTCCTCGGTGTGGCCATCTTCCTTTCTCACCCTTGTTTTCCCGCCAGGATCGTACCAGAATCCGCAACCGTAATAACCTCCGAATCCCAAAAAACACAAACGCACAACGCCACGTGGCACGATTTCTCCAAGTTCTTGTACGCCGAGCGAGGCAGCCACGTCAGCGGCATGTCGGAACTCAAAAAGTACTTCCACCGTTTCGGATACCTCGCTCTCCCCGAAACAACGCCCAACTTCACGGACACCTTCGATTCCCAATTCGAGACCGCCGTCTTCCGTTACCAGAAGCGCCTCGGCCTGCCAGTCACAGGGAAACTCGACTCCGATACTATATCTGCCATCGTGGCGCCGAGGTGCGGCGTCTCCGACGCCGCCACGCATGGAATCCACGCCTCGCGTCACTACGCTTACTTCAACGGGAAGCCGCGGTGGACTCGCGGAACTCCGATGACTCTCACGTATGCGTTCTCGCCGTATAACATGATCGACAGGGTGAGCGTGCCGGAAATCAGGGTGGTGTTCGAGCGCGCGTTCTCGCGGTGGGCGTCGGTGATTCCGGTGAGTTTCCGGGAGACGCCTGAGTACGATAAGGCGGACATCACGATCGGGTTTTATCTCGGGGATCACGGCGACGGAGAACCGTTTGATGGAGTTTTGGGGGTTCTGGCTCACGCGTTCTCCCCCCAGAACGGGAGATTCCATTTGGATGCGGCGGAAATGTGGTCCGTGGATTTCGAGCGCGAAGATTCGAGGGTGGCCGTTGATTTGGAATCCGTGGCGACGCACGAGATAGGTCACGTGCTTGGGTTGGGTCACTCATCGGTGAAAGAAGCGGTGATGTACCCAAGCCTGAGCCCCAGGAGAAAAAAGGTTGACTTGAAGATTGATGACGTGGCAGGAGTCCAATCTCTTTATGGCTCTAACCCAAACTTTACTTTCAGTTCTTTGTTGCAGTCGCAGAATTCATTAAACGCTGCAGTGGGCTTGGAAGCCCGTTTCTTCAGATGGACCCTTTCTCTTGCCCTGCTCGTATTATTTTTATGTGTTTGATTTTTTCATACTTGTATTTTAATTCTTTGATCATATATATGTGTATGTAAAAAGGAAAAGAAAGCACAGAAAGTAAAGTTCGATCACGTGGGCGAAGCCCTTGTGATTCATCTTATATGGGTACGATAGATATTTGTTTAATTTCCCAACATAGAAAATTAGATGCACCACAGAACTTTTGTGAGGGGAAAGGTGAGTACACTTTTGATTGGATTTGAGGAAAAATTGCAGGACAAGACCGATGGAAAAGGAAAGATTGAAATGAAAAGGTTTGGGGAATAAAAAAAGAAGGCAATGAAAAACAATGATGAAAGAGGATAGAATAAGATTCCGTAAGTTAATGGCTAACCTAACCCGAGTGGTGGGAGGAACCAAGGAATCTGTGTATTGAAGATAGACAGAAAGAAGTATAAATAACTGTCACATGGGCGTAAAAGGTATCAATCTTAACTAACATTCCCGCCCAAGGCTCCTACTATTTTCCTATTTGGGGTCAAATTTGCTATCCACTGGATTGGTTCAACTTCACAAGTTCCTATTATTCCACATCCATTGCCATCAGATCCGAAAGTTAGAGACGGAAAGTAATGTTATCTGAAAACACACTCTACATATGAGTTTCTTCTTAGGCCATTAGAGTAAATTTTCTCCAGAGTACTTGACACTAAAGTTATATATCTTGAAATTGCAAGACATAAGCACTGTTATTTTTTTGCCTCTCCAAGGTGAAGTACAAATAAGTCATGATAGGAAAGACACGGATACTGAAATAATATCCAGTACACGGATATTTCACTCAATGAAATAAACTATTTAATTAAACTAAAAAAAGAGTACAGGGATGGTAAGTGTATAATATAATAATATTGTATAAAAGTATAATACAGTATTTTCAGGATTTATGTAAAAACACAATTTAATATTATAAGTTAAAGTACTTTTTAATCTCTTCAGAAAATTCAATTTGAGGATTATTTTTAGAATGTTTATTTTTGCTCCCTTGATCTTCTAAAAAAAAAATTCAATGTTCTCTGTTTCCGTCAAAATTTAGCTAACGACACAAGAATATGCCGAAATTGTACTGAAATCAATCACTGCATCTTTAACTGCCGCTGCTAGCTTCATTTGAACAGAAATTATTGATTTTTCATAAAATTAAATATGTCAATCTTTTATATTTATAATGGGATCAAATAGAATTTGCAAAATAAATAAAAATATTAAATAAATAATATGAATAGTATACATAATAATTTTGTATGGTTAACCTCTCTCTCTTCCCTCAATACCTTTTTCCCTTGCACATTTTCTTACCAATTGTCATCACCAATGGTTGATGCTCCGTTCATTATCTTCGGATAAGGTAATCAGAACTGTACTTTTGACAATGCTGGCTGTTAATATTTTGTTCATTCCTGGCTTCGAGAACACAGCTCCCTTAGGGTTCATAGAGACGAGACAGAGCTATCTATTTCTATCCAACTAGAACCCGCTTCTTTCTTAACTCTTTTCCTGTTCATGAGTCCCCTCATTAAATTTACATCTTCCCATCTTCCAAAAGATGCATACATGTTAGACATCATCACATAAACATAATCTTCATCCCTCTCCAATTCAATCACCTTGGCAGCTGCAATCTCTGCTTCTTGTAAATCTTCCTGAGTTCCACAAGCACCAAGCAAAGCCCTCCAGACCACTCCACAAGACTCAAAACCAAATTCATGTATAAACTTTTCTGCTCTCCACAGCTCACCTTTTTGCCCCATGAGCCGTATCATTGAACAACAATGCTCAATGGATGGCGCAATCTTATATTCCTCAATCATAGATTGAAAGTAAGCAATTGCATCTTCTAATGGTATTTCATCATGGGAACAAGCGGATATAAGGTTAAGAAACGTGATACCATCCGGTTTTATATCTCTTTCCATTTTCAGCAACTTGAAGAGACGGATAACACATCCAGAATCACCATTGCGAGCATAGCCAGATATCATTGCATTCCAGCTTACCAAATTCTTGTCACACAGAGAATGGAACATTGATTCAGCATTCTTAACTTGCCCACATTTTGAGTACATGTCAATTAGGGCACTCCCAACAACTATAGAAACATCTAAACCGCACTTTACTGCGCAGCAATGAATCAACATTCCCCACTTTAAGGCAGCCAAACCTGCAATTCCACTTAAAATGATTGAAAATGTGAACTCATCTATCTGTACATTTCTCAAGTGCATTTTACAGAACATGTCCAAAGCTTCCCAAGCTCGATTTCTATTCACAAATCCCGTAATTACAGAATTCCATGAAGAAGAATTTGGATTTGGCAGACTTGACAAAACCCGAACAGCATCTTCCATGTTCCCCACCTGAGCAATTCCATTTATGAGGCCATTATAGGAAACGGTATCAGGGTTGGGCATAAGGTGCAAAAACTTGTAAGCAAGTTCAATGTATCCGTTGTTAGCACTTGCCGCTATGATTGAGTTCCAAGAAATAGCGTCCTTCTCAACAGTTTCGGAGAACACCTTTACAGCATGTTCCACAGGCCCACATTTCCCATACATGTCAATCAAGCAGTTTGCAACCACAGTGCTATCATCCATGCCCAGTTTCACTGTCTTGCAATGAATTGAGCTTCCAAGTTTGAAAAGGCTCAGTTGGGAACAAGCAAACAACACAGACGTGAACGAAAACGCGTCGGCACGAACGTGGGACCTGTATAGACGCATGAAAAACGTCAAAGCGCTTCGAAACTGGCCAGCGTGGACGTACCCAGATATCACAGTGTTCCAAGTAACGACGTTCGGTTCAGAAATTTCATCGAACAGTGCGTGTGCGTCACTAAAATAGTGCATTCTGACGTAAAATTTGACGAGGGAGGTGGAGACATGGATGTTGGAAAAATAGCCAGAACGTGAAACGTAACTGTGGATTTGCTTTCCGAACGAGGGACATTTCAGTTGACTGGCAAATCCAATTAGGTTAACAAGTGCGAAAGAATTTGGTTTAACTCCACGAGTGGCTTCAAATAATGCTAACTCAGCATTTGTTCCACATTCGGAATGCACCGCAGCAACATCCACCAAATGAAAATTACTGTGTCCGATATAATGCATATGATTGAAGATTTTGGTACTACATAGTAATGGGAATTTGCGTGCTTCATTGCACACAAACCTTCGCATGCCTTAGGTTATGATCAGTTTACAATATAAAACTGTAAGAAGATTAAACACTACACTACATATGTATTGTTAACTTTATTTTGCACATGCTCTTAGATTACTTCGATACTTTCATATACTTATCATTCTAACAGTAGTGTTCTTTCCCATCTGAAAAATAATATTTTTGTTAATATAATTATTCATATAATATGTAAATGTACTTCTCCCTTTCTCAAGTTAGAAAATAACATTAAGGAAATATAATTATTTTTAATAATATTATAATGTTTATATATTATTCTCCTAATAAATATAATTGGATGGATTGAATTATTGGATTAAATAATTTAAAAAATGGACTTTTAAGAGAAAAATGTTAATCAAATTTCAAATTAGATGTTTTATAATAATTATAATTAGGTTTCTTAAAAATCAATCCACCTAATGACTAAATCCAATCAACAAAAATATAGTTGAGTTAAAGCAGTTTGTTGGAGAGAGATGTCTTTATAAGTATAAAAATTAGAAAAAATGTGCTCTGATTTTCTTGTGATTTGTGAAGTATGATAGAACACAACTTTTCTAATATCTTCTCACTCTGTTTTTTGACAAAATTTTGACTTTTCAGATTCTGCCCTCCAATTCAGAACATGGTCACGTAGAAGGGGTTATTGGAACTCACTTCCACACCGTTCATTGAATCCACATATAGAGTTAATCGAACTTTTCCAAATATCTGTCAAAATTTCTCTTCATCTGTTAAGCAGCAAAAAGGGAGGGATGATAATCTTCTATTCTAAAGGAAAAAATCTAGATTTAGAAAAAAGAAGCATATCAACGCCAACCAACCAATCATCACTATTTATGTACCGGAAAACGGAGCAACAGTAAAACAGGTCTGGCCATGGTTGGTACGGACACAACCATCGTGAAGGTTGGGTTGGTTCAAGCATGTTATGAACCGAAGATTTACCATAAGAGGCAAATGCAGAGGAAGCAGTAGCACACGCATTACCATTTCGTGAAACAAGAAAATAAAATTCTGACTTTGGACACATAATTGAAGAGGAGTCAGAAGAAAGGTGGTGGTGGTGTTGAGAAAACGCAAAAAGAGAATGAAGAGAGGATAAGTTCCTCTCTCGATAACAGAAATCAAAGAACCCTTTTGATAAGTTTGTTTGGAGGAAAAGATGAGTAGGGGAACTATGGAAGATGTGGCAATAATTGGAGGATTGGTTGGAGTCCAATTTATTTATGCAGGAAATGCTGTGTTCATGGGTTATGCACTGTCATTAGGCTTCAGCTCTCTCACCATTATCATTTTGACATCTTTGGCTACATTCCTTATTCTGTTCCCCGTTTCATTTTTCTTTGAAAGGTTCTTTCTCTCTGCTTCCACTTCTAAATAAATCACAAAAATGCTTCTGCTTTTTTATTTTTCTGCTATATATTCATTTTGGATGTTGCATCTATTGCAGGACTAAGTGGCCGAAGAATTGTGATTTCAAGTTGACTAAACAGCTATTATGTCTATCGTTTGGAGGGTAAGCAAATGTAATTTAATTTCCTTTCGATTTCTAAAATTTGAGATAAAACATTTCTGGTTTTCTTGTTATGCAGACTGCTGTTCCAGTATTTATTCCTCAAAGGACTCGATCTAACTTCGCCAGCAATGGGAACTGCTATGCCAAACATTGCCCCAGGTCTTATCTTCCTCATTGCATGGATTTCTGGGTAATCTTATTCTACTTGACTTTTGGTACTTTTATTCTAACTTTAAATCATCACCAAATTTTGAATGTAGTAGGTAAGCCAGAAAGTGAAACGGGTTTATTGCAAAAACAACTATTTTGTTAGATTAGAAAAGAAAATGCTTAATCTTCCAAAAATGGACCTTCAATTTGGTACTCAGATGGAAATTCGGTATTGGGCAGGTTAGAGAAAGTGGACTTAAGGAATCAGTATAGCAAAGTAAAAATCATGGGAACAGTGCTCTGTGTCTTGGGAGCTCTCACAATGAGCATAATGCAAAGCATTTCGACTGGTGCACCGGAGAAAAATTCCACATTTCCATTATCAAAGACTCCGTCAGGTTTTGTCTTTAACACGCAAAAGATGATCGGTTGCTTCTATCTCGTGGTTGCAGTCGTGATTTTGTCGAGCAACGTCGTTCTGCAGGTAACGTGTTTTATAAAATGTGGGTGAGAACACAAATGTACTTAATTTAATAACTCAACAAAAATTGTTGTTCTTGAAGGCTTTTACTCTCGGAGATTTTCCGGCACCGATGTCCTTGGGTGCAGTAACGTCCTTGTTGAGCGCATTCATGACTGCAACCGTTCAGGTACTTGAAAAACACAGGCTGAAAACTGGGCAGCTTCTTGTGAGGTCTGGAAATTTAATTGGCTATTTTATTCTGGTAATTCCCTTCTCTCATCATTTCATAGCAATGGTTTGCAAGTGTTTTTCTCTCCTGATAGAATTTTACCTTGATGATTCACATTGATATTTAGAAATAAAACTTCCATTTTCATTGAAAAGCAACACTAAAGCGCATTAGAAATTTGTACCAACCATGTATGAAACTTTGTGTATTTTCATTGTGAATGCACAGGCAGGTGCTGTGAGTGGAATATGCCTGAGTTTCAACGGGTGGGCACTGAAGAAAAAAGGGCCAGTGTTTGTCTCCATGTTTAGCCCCATTGGTACAGTGTGCTCTGTAATTTTCGCGGTTATTAAACTTGGAGAAAGTATGAGTACCGGAAGGTACATTGCTAAGTTTCCTAGCTAGTGTGTGTAGCTTCTGGGTAAAAATTTGTTGGGTGTAAAGTCTACAAATTGTATTCCCATTTATGATGTCTCATTTGTTCCTTTTCACAAACACCTTCAATGCAGTCTTGGAGGCATGTTTCTCATGTTCAGTGGACTCTACTTGGTTCTCTGGGCTAAAGGGAAAGAAGGACTGCCAAATGGAGATAGCTTAGAGAGTGAGTTTGACATAGAGAGGCCTCTTTTGTGTTAACGTGTTTTTCAAATGACAACGTGTAAAATGTACTTGTCTCATCCCACTAGAAGCAGAGCAAAAAGCGAGGTTTGGTTAAGTCGGTTGAGATAACAACAATGAATTGCTTTAACGTGGTTAATATAATTCAACTCCTTAAACAACATTAATAGGGAACCACCATGTATTAACTAAACTATTCATTAAGGAAACAACGTGGCAAATATCAATACATGCTCTCAACGTTTTCAACTTTTTTTTCCTCTTTTGCAGAACATTGAAACAGCTGCTTCCTTCACGTAGTGGTGACAGAGAATTCCCAAGAGCATACTGTAAAAAGGTAGAAGTCTCTTGGATTTCAAAAAATATATATTTGGTTTTTCACGTTGGATCAAGCAAACAAATTTTCGCAATTCATATTCAAGTTATGCTACTATGAACAGCTTCTAGATCCCGAAGTTTTGTTTTTGTCTTTATGAAATTCCTGGGTCAGATAGGTGCAACATTTTAAGATGCAAGGGAATGCAAAAATATGCCGGTATTGTTAGATGAAATTGAATAATATATTTGAAAAAATATGTGAGAAAATAGCTAGGTCACATTGTGTTCCATGGTTTGTTGAGGTTGTTTATTATGGCCTTTTCTGGTGACACTGAGAAATAGGGAAATGAATATAAAGAAAAAAAGATAAACTAGCAAAATTAATTCATAATTCTTATATAAAATGGATTAGCTCGACAAACTTTTTGTGAACTAAATGTAAAAAAGTCAAAATAGACAAATAAACTCATTGCTATCTTTTACGCATATTTAAATAAAAGTATTGTCTTCAAACCAGCGTGATAAAATGTTAATACATTATATTTAATTGACTCCTACACTCAAAATCTAATATTATATACCATATTTTTATTTTTTACGAATTTTCATATATAAATTATATTTTTAAAATCTATGGTGATTTGGTTAAACGCCAATGTAGAAGAAGATGCGTTATATATGAAACATCAGTTTGTAGTTGACCCGCCAACTATATGTGCATCGCTTTCTATTTGTTTATGTAATGCTGTCAATATTCTTTTCTCGCTAAACGCGGACATCTCATAGCAAAACAATAAATAAAAATCTATATTCTTTCAAGTTCCATACTTCCTTCTTCCTTTACTTTATATATGTTTTTGAATAATATTCTCCTACGTACCTAATTTTAGAGATATTTTTAAGTATTTTAAAAGGTAAATATCAATTTTGAATATTCTAAAATAATAGAAATGTGGTGTTTAAAAGATCATCAAGAAATTGTTTCATGTTTTCTTAAGAAATCTAGGCTCGAATATATTATTAAATTAAAAAAATCAATTTTTTTTTATGATAAGTGAATTTCAAACATAATTCAACTTGTTTGTAAAGTGAGACTTTAACGTTTTATCATTAGTCCAATGTATGATTGTTAACACATTTTCATCATACTGAAGGGTATACATATTAGACGTGAGACTAGATATTAGTGGATGGTTTGATAGCGACCTGATAGTAAATGAAATAATGGACCTAACAAACAACAAATTTTACTAGATAAGTTCAATTCTCGATAACAAATACCATAATAAGCAATAAACAACAAATTTCACTAGATAAGCACAAATCTCAAAATTAACTTATATTAGTTTCTAAAATTTACAACCACTTTATATATTTATATATATATATATATATATATATATATATATATATATATATATATATATATGTGTGTGTTTTTTTTTTTTTTTTTTTTTTTT
>Ga0099822_1000903_pt1 | contig 31774 bp, 7 predicted proteins | sample CowpeawhiteBW_FD_76839 | JGI IMG/M metagenome (GOLD analysis project Ga0099822, IMG submission 76839) | Root nodule microbial communities of legume samples collected from California USA - Cow pea white BW | ecosystem: Host-associated > Plants > Roots > Nodule | place: USA: California | collected... | reverse complement strand
TTTTTATATATATTTTATTATATAAATATATATATATATTTTTTTATATATTATATATTATTTTTTATATATTTTTATATAAAAAAAATATATATATATATATATATATATATATATATATATATATATATATATATTCATGAGTATCGGTAAGTATAAAAATAATTCACAAATATTTTTTCATGGATATCCAATAAATAACCAAATTGATAATAAGACAATTTTTCTTTCTATCCAGAAAATGTACTATACTCGACCCATTCTCATCCCTTACTTCTCCAAAATGTATTTATATCCGACTCATTCTCGTCTCTTACTCCTTCTTCGTACAAAAACTTAAGTATACCAAAATCTAATCGGCATGAAATTTAACATAGATTACTTAGTGTATTTTTAAATTTGAAAAATTAAATAATTTATTTGAAAATTTTGATAATTAAAACTGGATTCCTTAGAAATTTACATATTAAAAAAAATAATTAAACCAAATTGTGGCACTTATTTTACCTCTGACGATTACACGATATGAAAGTTGTTAAAAGTTGTGGCCATAGCAGAGTGAGGGTGCATGGGTTTAGCTTTAGCAGAGTTTCCCATGTTGCTCAGTTGGTTACGCCAGCGCCACAACTTGCTCTTCCAAATCTGTATAACACAACACCAAATATCAACAACAACCATACAAAACCAGAACCTTCATTTTATATTATTACCATAATTAACCTGACGTCTATGTTCAGATGTGTACCACATTTTTCTTCAAAATAATGTTAGTAGTTAATTATTAAGTCAGGTATATCTTGGAGTTTTATGGTGATAAAAGTACGTAAGAATATAATGTATAAGAAATAAAAAATAAACCATAAATTTATTGTTTTATGGAATTGGAGATGTATGATTTTTCATATAGATCTATTTATAGCTGATTGATACTAAAGATTTTTAAATCGAAATTTTTGAAAGAAAAATTTAAAATAAGTGTTCCATTATATATAAGAATCATATCTAAGTTGCTCTCATTTAAACCAAAAATTCCGCTCAAACCATTGTGGTATAACTAATTTCTTTGTATAAATTTAACAGTTAATAATCAAATTTGCTATGGTGAGTTTTAATAGTTTAATGTTTTATCTTATGTTATTAGTTTATTTTTTTTCAAAATAGTAATCAATTTTTCAATTTTTGTTTCGGTAAACTTATTTAGAGATAGTTTGTTTTTGTATGTTCAATCCATGGATTTTAATTTGGTCTTTAGTACTTCTGTTTTTGTTTTATTTTTATATTCATTACTTTTATGTGATGACATATAATTAATGAGATTTGTTGAGATAATGTTAACTTTTATATTGGTGTTTAACATAATTTTAAAAAATATTTAGTTTAATGTCTTTTTAATCTACTAGCTAGTTTTTTTTTTTCTTTTTCAGGGAAAGTTATTTAATTTGGTTAGCTTTGAGTCTTGCAAAGTGGGGTGGAGTTTCATTCTGGCACAACTCATCAGTAGACAAAATATATCTTGTCATCGATGCAAATCTTTTCCCACTTCAGTGTTTTATCTAAAATAAAACTTCTTTACATTACAACAATCTAGGATTAGATTTTGTTGAACTAGGCCCTGCTTTCCACATAAAATTGGTGGCTGTGCATGCACTGCCATTCTTTTCCAACGTGTTAAACTTTGGATTGAAAAGACTCTGTTAAAGAAAGTCTCTTCCAATAATCTCTATGTCTTTAAGAGATTACTATCTTACTATTAGGTCAAATATGTTCATGATGTGCAGATGAGAATAATATACATATAATATGCATTTGAAGACGAATGTGGCAAGATAGTTAATTAATGAGTCATCTCACACTTTACTATTTTAATCAAAAACAGCATGAAAATATAAATTATATATATATATATATATATATGAATATTTTTAAAATGTTTATATATTACATCCTTTTCTCAATATTTACATGATTATCATGGTTTAAGAAAATATTTATTAAAAGTAAAATATTGTTATATTTGGAATAAAATTTCTTTATTTATTATTTTGATGTTGGATTCAGCCATACCTACATAAAATATTGAAGAAATATATATTTTGAAAAAAAACAATATTATCTCTTATTCTAAAAGTTGACTAAAACAAGAATAAATTGGATCTTCTGAGGCATGTATATTTACAGTCCTTAAGGATTTATCTACAGTGTGTTGCGCAAATCCTCCAAGATGCAACAAGAATTTTCTGGATTTTTCAAGGATCTCAGAACTAGCAACAAATACTCATAAAGAGTAAAATAACCCAGGATAGAAAAGAAAAAGAAAAGAGATAAAGGGATGAGATGAGAGTAGAGAGATATGTTTTTCAGAGAGCACTAGGAGTACCTATTTATAAGTGTAGAAGAGTTTAGAAAACCCAATCCCAAGCCAACATTCATCCACGACTCGTGTTACTTGTGAAAGAGAAATCTATAACAATCTAAACGTTCTCCAAGATTTGTGGAGAACCAACGATAGATAACATTTGAGCAATAGACGAACCTACACCCATGGAGTTGTTGTTGCAAAGTGAGGAGAAGATCTCACACTAACATTGTGCTCTTTATCGTTATTTTTTTTGAAGATTCAAAAAGCTTTTTACAATGCTCTATATAAAATAAACTTTGTTTTTATAACAATCTCCCACATATTGTAAATGGCATAAGAAAAAAGGAAAAGAAGAAAATCTTGGGTCTCATATAAGGTATAATGCATCAGAGCTAGTATAACAAGATATATGAACCAGTCCTCGACTAAGAAACTTAACACACAATGTAGTTGGTATAGCCAACTATATGTACCATGAACACTTGATGTGTGTTAGCGGTTTATCAATCACAATGCACCTCCACAATCCTTGTTGTTATCGATGTGTTGTGCTTACTAGGCCATGTGTGTGCTCGGTATTCATAAGTGCTCTAAAGATCTTGCAAAGATCTCATGCAAGCAGCCCTACTCCACACTCATATAAGTGATCTCATCAAGTGTATGTTGCAAATTATGTCTCAATTGTATATGTATGTTTTTTCCATTGTAGTTCTTATATTTAGCTATAGCTATTGTCGATTGGCAATCACAATGTTTGCTAAGAAGTTTTTCAACCACTCAGCTTCATTACCAACATTTTTTGACAGCAACAAACATAGATTCAATTATTGATCTCAGAATAATTGTTTGCCTAGCTGATTTCCATGTAATCGCACCATCCCAAGTGTGAATACATAACTACTTGTGGATTTTGTCTTATTTGAATCAGAGATCCTATTAGCATCATTATACCCTTCTAGTACAATGGAAAATCCACTATATTCAATGGCATAATTCATTGAACCTTAGGTATCTCATAAGTCTTGCGAGCGCATGCCAATGTTCCTGATTGGCACATTAAGTGTACCTACTCAGTCTACGTATTGCATAAGCAATGTCGGGTCTAGAAAAGCTCATTAGGTGTAGTAAGCTCTCAAATAAATAGATATACTGAGGTTGATTTTGTTAGTTTGAAATGGTGATTTAAGCCAAGAAGGGGGGTTGAATTGGTTGTTTAAAACGTTTTCGAAAGCATAAAACCCCTTTTAGTTGAATCAAATAGATTATGAAATTCAAATGCAAAAGCTGCAGAATAGTATACTTTCAATCGATCAATTATGCAACCTCGTATTATACACAAACACATTAAAGCACAAAAAAGAATGGATTACTTGGTTTTCTTGAGTTTTTAAAGTGATTTAAAGTGAGTGAGATGAAGGAAAGAGAATTGCACAGTTGTTTTTATACTGGTTCACTCCATCACAGAGCTACATCCAATTTACCAAGATAACTGGACCCTGGTTTCCACTATATTCAAAAGTTTTACAAATCACACACCAAGATTACACTTTTGAACAAAGAAACTCACAAGATTTTTGACTCACACAAAAATCTAGATTAACACCATGCAAGAATCACACTTACAGACCTAAAATCACATCAGGCAAACAACCAGAGGCACAAGAACTACAAAACCTAATGGTGGCTCTCCCTAGCCAACATACATGTGTTCTTCAAGTTATTCCTAAGCCAAAATGTCTCTAAGATAAACCAAGATCTTCAATCTACAGGTTGTAGTTGTGTATCGTATAGAGAGAGAGAGAGAGAGTTTTCCAGTGATAAATGACAAGTTTTCGTGCTCTAAAACTCAAAAGTGTGCCTCTGCTCTCAAAAACACAGCTTATATAATTTGGTAAAAGTGAAATCAGTCGGTTTAATTTTTTGTACAATCTGTTGATTTCACTTGACTTAAGTGAAATTAGTCGATTGAAAAACAATTCAACTAATTGAATACATTCATACCAGAAACTATATACAACAAGCCTTTTAACCTTTTAAAACCTATTTTAACATATTAAAAAGGACACACTAAGACTAACAAGACATCTAACCTATGTCATATAGCCTACCAACATGATATAACATTTAATCATTACATTTAACACATTATTTCCATATTTAATACAATTGAAACATAACCTTCAAGTGGATCTTCATCAATCTTCATCAAACACATGTGATCTTCATGCACTTGGCTTTATCAAATTTTTGCCTCAAGCTTGCTTGTGCCAACAAATTTATTTTTCTTTAATTTAGAGTTAGCATCATAAGGGGTACTCACTAGTTTAAAGTCAAAATATCAAAACTTCCAAAGAAGTTTCTTAATGTATTGTTCTCAGGATAGTAATATATTATATCCCTTCCTTCTTATTTTAACACTTAAAATCACACTTGTTTCATCCATGTCTTTGATTTCAAATTTAGATCCTAGAAACAATTTAGTTCTAAAAATTATATCAATACATGTAACAAAAATTAGCATGTCATCCACTCACAAACATAAAATGACGCGTTCACCATTTTCAGTTTAGAGTACACACATTTATCAACATCATTACGTGAAAACCTATCACAAAGTAACACATTATCAAGTTTTCCATGCCATTGTTTTGGTACTTATTTCAACCCATACAGAGATTTCAAAAGTTTGCAGGCTTTATTCCCTTGACCAGGTACAACACACCCTTCAAGTTGAGTCATAAGAATTTCCTCCTTTAATTCACCATTCAGAAAACTAGTCTTAATATCCATTTGGTGTATCACTAGTTTATAGATAGTTGTTAGAGCTAACAATACTCAAATAGAAGAAATCCTAGTAAAAGGGGCAAAAGTATCAAAGTAATCTATGTTATATTTCTGAGTAAAACCTTTTTCTACTAATATTGCCTTATATTTCTCTACGAATCCATTAAGGTAATACTTTTTCTTAAATATCCATTAACAACCAATGGGTTTTGCTCATTTTGGCAAATCTACTAAGATATAAGTTTTATTCTTCTTTATTGAATCAATTTCAGTCCTAATGGTCTTATACCAATGTGTTGCATCAAGAGCACTAGTAGCTTCGATAAAACTTGTTGGATCATTTTCAACTAGATAAGTATAAAAGTCATCTCTGAAGGAAGTTTCCTTCCTTGGATTTTTACTTCTTCTTAAATCCTCATGCATGTCATCACTATTAGTATCTCTATAGGTTTTTCAAGTGTCCTCACGCATGTTAAAAAACACTTTTTTGTCCCCATTATAGTATTATGTTCAATTATATCACTTTAAGAACGAGAAACCTATAGGCAGCCCTATGTTCTGCATAGTCTAAGAACATACAATCAAAAGTTTTAGAGCCTATTTTCCTTTTCTTAGATTTTGGATAACATTACCTAAGCTAGGTACCCCCACACACTTAAGTATTTATCTCTTTTGCCTTTAAGTACCCCTAATCATAGAGAAATTAATATCTCCACAAGGAAAGCTTTCATCAACGATCTAACCATACCCTAAGAATCCTAATTGAACAAAGATTCATCTAGAGTTCTTAGACTAGACACACAAATCCCAATGACAACACATGCAAACCAAATATCAAAAGACTCTAAAATGAGCAAAAGTGGAACTTACTCTCATCAACCAAATGATCAGGTAGAAAGATAAATCTTTCGATTAGGTGTCATATGGCACTCCAATCTTCAAATGAATGATGGAGTCAAAGATCTAGAGAGAAGGTAGAGAAAAGGTTTAGAAAAACAAAATTATAAAGATGGTGATTCTTATAAAATGAAACTCAATTAATAGAAATCTCTATTTATAATATGAATTTTATTAATAAAATAGTCAAGTGTCATATTTTAAGGTTACTTCTACTCTATGTTATTTTTTAGGTCCTTACATCATTTATAAAAAACAAATGTAATAGAATAAAAAATAAAAAATTAAGAATAGAATAATCAAAGATAAAAATTTCAAAATAAAAAAAAAGGGTAAAAGCTCGAAAGGAAAAAAACATGATAAAAAAAACAAAAATAAAAAACATATAAAAAAGAAAAAAAGAAAATAGAAGATAAAATTAAAAAAAAAAGTTATATAAACAAAGTTGTAACATCCCCTTTTAGTAGTTTAAAATATAAAATAAAAATAGAACAATTCATCGTAGAACTAAAAATAGGTAATCCAGTGCATAAAGTATATTAATATACTTACAAAAGATAGGACTATAAAAATGTAACATTTACACATTCAAACTAAACTCAACAAGCTCAATACAAAAACTAACCACTACTAAAGCTCTCCAAGATCTTTCACTACCCTATTTGATAGCTAATCTGCTTCCACTCAATCAGTGGTTACCGAAAAAGGAAAAGAAGACACAAAACACATAACAAGGTAAGCTACTGTACAAAAAAAGTTGTTCTAAAATATAAAATCTTGTCTAAACAAAAAAAAAGAAAAAAAAAATATATATATATATATGCACACCAAGCAGTTGACACTGAACTAAATATCTAGATACATGCCCTTGACATAGAATTCACTAGAGACGTGCACCTGTGATGGTTCGTAGACTCTGCAAAGTCTAGCCTTAATGGGTTATCACCCAACTACACACAAGGTATATCAAACAAGTCCAAAGACTAGGACATCCCACGACTCTCACCACAGAACTCATTCTACTATATTTAAGTGTGAAGAATTATTAAAATTCAAGATACCTCCTTACTGACATCTCCAATGTCATGGCATAAACTAAGATTACCATCATAAAGAATTTCCTTTGAAACTCCTTAAACATCGTCATCTCAAAAGCTCACAACATTATTCTCATATCAATTATCAATCATTAAAATAATACTCATATTGAATCCATCCAAATAGAACCATCATAAAGAAGAAAAACAAAACAATGCTAGTAGAGGAAATTGGCACTTAGTGGCGATGGTACTTCCCTCTTAGTGCTTTAGTCAAAAATAGTTTTAAAACATTGGGCTTATACCAATTTGCTCAATTGCTCGAATTTTAATTCTCTCAATCAACACAAAAATCAACCAAAAGACTCGAGCATGATAGAATCATTAAAATCATAAAAATCAAATTAGTCATACACATCAAATAAGATTCATCAAAAATAACCAAATTTCCATTTTCAACAGGAAATAATGCAATAACATATAAAACATCAAATTGATAAGCTCTCTCTCTCTCTCTCTCTCACACACACACATACACACACACACACACACAGAGATAAAGACTAACTTTCCTTACCTGAGAAAGCAACTCAACAGACTCATACAACTCTAAGAACCCCAAACTAACTCCAACTACACAAAATGCTCTATCTACACATAGAAATTGATCTATCCAAATTGAAGAGCTTATCGTGAGGATCACTCTTACAGTCTTAGATCCACGCGAATAAAGGGAGAGAACTCCTAGAGAGAAGTCGGAGAATTCTAGAAAAATGATTTCTAGAGAGAGAATGTATTTTAAAAAAATGAAAATAATTTATAACAAAACTATTTAAATTAAAACTTTTTAATATTAAAATAATAGAGCCTCACTATTTTTAAACCACTATCACTTCTAAAGTTTCATTTTCTAGGGTTTTACATATTTCCTAAGAAGAAAAATTTTCGTCCTAAAAAATTCACTCATCAGGTAGAAAGAAAATTATGCTCTCCTCATTTTCTCTTATAACAACCACCTAGACTTGTCTGACTTATCGACCTCAACACCTTAACTAACTTGAAACCCTGACTCTACGCTAAGTGATACCATGTTAAATAGTGTAGATTGGTCTAGCCACTACTCCCAAACCAACTTCTCAACCTCAAACCTAAAGCTTAAATGGTCCTTTACGCTTGACCAGCCAATTTGTATATGACATATTGAACTCAACTTCCATATGCTCTATACTACCTCTTGTAAGATTTTACCAAAATCTAAAGATAGCCTTAAGTCTCAATCTAAAACATGTTTGTTATCACTTCAAACCAACTTATTCCCTCCTTGAAGTACAAGTCTACTAACTTAATCACAGACGACACCTGACATACCAACAAGAAGTGAACACTTTTGGTTACTCTACCCACCACTACCTTCATTACATCATGCTTCCTTTATTGACATCGACAAGTGGGTAACAAAGACCATAATAATGTCATCCCACTTCTAAACTAGAATCCTTCAACCGCTACAATGACAAAACCAAATTCTGACACTCCATCAACACCTCTTAAACTACTAACCTTTAAACATCCCTCCATCATATCCTTTGAAACACATCTTTTCTCAACTTCAAATCACTAGTTTGATTAGTACCTAGTATAATGAAGCTCTATGAGAGAATTTGATTGTTGAATGAAGCTTCCTTGCAGCATGGATGAAGATGCACCGAAGAAAGGAGTTGGAATGGCAACGAAAATGATTGGAGAAGGTTCCTAAGAGGTTAGGCCAACTTAGGTAGAATGGCTAGAGGAGACATCTAAGAGAATGCTCTAGCAATTTAAACTCTCAAAAGTGCAAGTCACAGAGTGATCTCAACATGTATTTGCATTAACAATTTAAGAGTAACCTTACAAATAGTGTGAAGCTTGATTATATAGCCTATGGATCTCAGCCAGCCACACTAATTTACCATGTGCACTATTATTCTAGGTCTAGATCTAGATCTCCTTATTTGGTGGATCAAAGGACATGTGACAAGTCACCCTTTACACATTGTAGCATGTGTTAAATGTGTTTAAGTGTGAGAAGCTTGTATTCGGCCAAAGCTAAGATCCATGAGGCCGAGGCCCAATTTGCACTTAGTCTTGGTGAATTTTGATCAATTCCATGCTAATACACATATTATTAAAAGGTGGCCCAATTACATTGGTCAAACTACAAATTAATCAAAATTAGCAATTTAAATCTTAACGACTTCCTTGGCCCATTTGAATAACAATTGGAGGGCTTTGGACTTCAAGAGATTTTGAGATTCACCGACTTCTTGAATTCTCCTAAGCATTCCTCTAGTGATTGGGCCATTGGGCTTGTGCTTTCAATTGGGTTTAATAGGCTTGGGCCCAAGTCATCATAGCAGCTTTATGATACATCTCAAACTAGGATTGTCCGATTTGCCTTTTCCTAACTATTTGCAGAAACTCACTAGTTCTAGTCAAGTTACTACGCTAATGAAATCTCCTCACTACATTACTTCCCAGCTCATATTCTTACACTTCTCCACTAAATTTTACTCTTACATTGTCAAACCAAGGAATTGAACCCTTTTTTCTGATTAAACATCTACTTCCACTTTCTCACTTTTAGGGTGACACAACTTGAAACCATAACTCTATTCATATCCTACTTCTCTTGTCTAACTTCCTCTGTGTAACTCCACACTTGAATGATCAATAAACATCTCTAACTAATTCTTAGAAAGACAATATCTTTGTTATTAGAGAACTCCCTACCGCATTAACCACCATCATGAGTAAGATAACTTTTCTTATACACCTCTAATTATTGAGAAACATACTTTACCACCATTTTGTTGTGCTACGACAATCCATACAAAAACTGACTTTTTTGTTTACTCAAAAGGATAATCCTTTCGTGTCTGTTGTAATAAGGAAATGATCACCCTTAAGAAACCTCCCTCAAAACTTCTATTAGACCTATAAAACCTTTGAAACTCCCATTTTCATTGATAGCCTTAGCATTCTATTTCCTCAAGATTGCTTCCACTCTTTAGAACCACATTTCCTTATAGCCACTCATCCCCTAGCCAACACTTACTATTGAATGCTTTGACATACCAATGTTTCTCCTTCAAGATATACCAAACTTGTAATTATTTTGGTGATTACACTAAGTCTAAACCACTACTTCTTTAACAGCTCCTCGATCTGCTTCTTTTACTTCAAACTCTCAATAAGAACCATCCAATTTGGAACTATTGGCAGTGATTCTGCTTCAAACATCAATGCAGTGAACCCCACCGCTCCTAGGTGGAAATTCTAGTACATACTTCGGAACACGTTTAGAAACTCTTCCATAACTTAGATCCTTTGTATTTATTCTTCACTTGCTTTTGTTAGATAACTATAATTCACATGATATTTTGTCCCACCTTTCTGCTTGATCCACACTTGGTACGCAACCACTAACTTATCAAAGAACATCACTTTGTTGGGTATCGCATCCCATAGGAATGAGATTCATAAAATGACCAATTCAACCTTGAGATTATAGCCCAACCTTACAAAGGAAACCACTCAAATTGACTTTGAATTTGAATCTTTTTGTCATAATGAGATATGTCATGTAAGACCTAGGAAATTCATACAAATAATAATTAATAAAGTACAAGTAATGGTGGGTTGGGAATACCCTAAGAGAGTTTCTTGATAAGCCCTAGACAAGGAATAATGCTAGCTCAAGTGGTTGAGAGTACTTGATTATGTTGAGAGGACTTGGGTTTGAGTCATGTGTATGCCATTTGTATGTTTATTCAATTGTGTTTTATTTTACAAATATATTATGAATGTGGAAGTATGACTTAACATGGTATATATGCGTGAATTTAACATGAAATATATGATAGCTTGGTGGTTGTGTTTATGCTTGAAGGGTGGAAGGATGTGAGTTCGAATCTTGGTTAGCATGAGTTAATCTTTTTCATGTTTAATGTTTTTGCTAAAGAAGGAAAAACCTAGAAACTCTATAGCTCCTCTAAGAAACCAGAAGGGCAGTGTATAGGCAACAATTGGGGAAGTAAAAGCACAAGTTAGTGACCACTAACCTTAACTTTTAATTAATTCTCGTTTTAGTATATTTTTTTTATTTATTTTGGGGGCTGGAAATTGAGAGGGAGAAGAAAGTGAGTGAGAAAGCAAAGAGTCATAGAGTGTGGCAGTAAGAAAAGGCAGAGAGAAACGAAATTTGCAATTGAGGGAGAGAAAAGGAGTGCTGGAAAGGAATTTGTAGAGTGGGAAAAGGGGTTGAAGCATTGGGGACAAGAAAGGATCATTGAAAGGGCATTAGGAGCAAGGAAACCAGGTAAGGGGAGTTGTCCTTACGTGTTTTACTTTCATTTAATTCTATTATGGATGATAATTGGTTTAAATGTTTGATTCTTCTTCCAATTTGTGTGAGTTTTCGTAAATTCTAGGTTTTTGTCCAGAAACCGCCTGACGGCTAAGGAGACCCACCAGGCGACTCGTCCTGTTTCCACCCAAACTTTTAGGTTTTGCGAAAAACTATTTGGCGAAAATTCACTACCATTAGGCGGAACGAACTAATTTTGGTGCAATTTGTAGTTTTGCGTATTCTGTGATATATCTGGATGATCTGGAAATTTTTGTGCCCTTATTTGGTTGTATAATTATATGATTTACTGAGGATGTTTCCCTATTTGTGATGATTGTTGATTGGGAATTTTTCATGAACATGGGGTTTTTAAGGGAATTTGAGGAGGGGTGCGCATTGTGTTGTGATGTTTACTAATTTGGCTATTTAATAAATGTGTGGGTAAATAAAGTGCATATGTATGCTGGAAATATGAGTGTATTTAAAGTATGTGAAACTGGACGATTGAATCTCGTGCTAGAAGGTTTAGGATGGTAATCAGGTGCAAAGGAATTCTGGAATTCTCAGAAAACTAATGCACCGCCTGGCGATATAGTTGTTGCCGCCAAGCGATGAATGTTGGCCAGCAGGTTGTTGGCTTGCTCAGTGACAAGCTGACAATTGGGGTCGTTGGGGAATAGGTTCTAGTACGAAAATTGGTATGATTGCATGATATCTATGTTTTCAATTGGGTGTGTGATGTTTCATGAGTAGGAGTTGGGATTCAAATGAAAAATCAACTTGAATAAAAAGCTAGGAAAAGAAAGTAGAAATAGGTTCCGTTAATTCCATCATATTATTTGTATGTTTGAGAGATTTTAGTGATTGTGCGTGGAGGAATTTAAAAGGTAGGAAGGACATCTTGATAATGCCAAATAACTAATTAAAGGAACTTGTGCTTTCTAAGGAAATCATGGGATTGAATAAATCCAGTAACAGGACGTGATACCTCAAAAGTGGAGTGGTAGCATATGTTCTGTGATATTTGTGTCATTGCATGTATATTAGATTGTTGATATAAATATTCGTATTATGATGTATCTTCTTAGTAACACTAAAATGAGGTATAACTTTCAAGATGAAATGCTTGAGTGCTTATGTTGATTGATAATTATGAAAATGTTAAGATGGATTATTTGGTAGGGGAACTATAATCATATGAAAATAGTGTTCTGGATGTATGAATTCAATTTTTGGATGTGCTAGAAAATAAACTGTTGTGCCTAAACCAGTAGAGATCTAATTTATTGGTGTGACATCTGGCAGCAGGGATGCTCTGCCAAGCGATAAACCACAAATAAAGGGGTTCCTGGCCATGTGGCGCCTGGCAGGAGGGGAATACCTCCAGGCGGTCTAGAGTACTTTTTCACCTAGCGGTGCTTAGGCAGCGCCAGGCGATGGTGTAAGGGCAAGGGTCCATTACAAATGGATTTGCATGGATGATCTTGATTGCTTGGTCAGGGATATGCTAGATTAGTTACGAGTGAGGAGGTTTGTAACAGAGATGAGAGATGCATGATTGATGCGAGAGGGGAGGTCCGTATCTTTTGTACTCTTGTGTGGGGATATGAGCGAAGAGGTTCGTATGTTATGTGCTCACACTTGAGGATGCTATGAGCGGGGAGGTTCATAGTAGGTGTTCACGCATGTTGGACTACGAGCGGGTAGGTTCATAGAGTTGGACTACGAGCGGGGAGGTCCGTAGAGTTAGACCATGAGTGGGTAGGTTTGTGGAAGCATGATAATCCTTGAGGACTAAGGTTGTGAATGGATCTTTCTCATATAGATTATGAGATTGGGGTGGAACGTTATAAAGAAGTCAATAAATTATAATTGGCTAAGATAGATTGGGTGAGGGTAAATTTTTATTATTTATTGATTGTATTATTTTTCTTTCTCAGCTCACCCTTTCTGTTTGTGTTTGGCGATGATCGCGTGACTTGTCACGCGGGAGCAAATGTGAATCCAGGTAAGCATGTTGATGCTTAGAGATGAAGCGGGGCAAACTATGGGGGATTTTTCTCTATGTTTTATTTCAGGCATTTTGTAATAAATTTTTATGATGTTTTTCTCTACTATGAACTTGTAGTAAAGAGGGAGTAATGTAATTAAACTACAACGATATAAGTTGTGCTTGGGAACTTTATATATTATTTTAAATTCCAAAAGAAATTATATGATATATGCTCTATCTAGTAATATCCACCTAGGGTGTTACATGCCACACACCCAAGCAATCTTCACTTGCCACAACTGTAGCAAAACCACCAGGTCAACTCTAACTCCCTCGTACAGGCAACTATAACTCATATAACATACTAGCAACACCAAGAGGTATACGACCCCAAGTGAAACAAAAACCCTTACTAAAACACCACTTGTAACTTGTATCTTTGAATTAGATCATTCGTGTTATCTGCTTCAACACCAACTATTGTAGACACCCTTTCAACTACTCAAGACTTTTCTTTTCTTTTCCTCCTTCTCTATGTTGTGACATACTAGTTTCCCTTTCCCATAAGAATAGCTTTAAATATGTGCCTCTCCTTCTGGTACTTAAAACCTCCATCTCATGTCCAAGGTCAAACCTTTCTCCCATGTGAGCCACCTTAGTTAGAACATCCCTTCCATTGTTAACTTGTATTCTTGTTATTGCTAAAAAGATAAAATTACCTCCTACTTATGTGATCTGGTATAAAACCATTAATCTACTTCCTTCTCATCACATGATTGTTTTTCCCATTTACTAAAAAAGAACTACTCTACCTAATTGATTTGTAAAGTTATGCCTCATCTGAACCTCCCACTAGAGATTTACCTGTCTCATACACTTCATAATGTCTACCCCTTTTAGTATTAACCTCAAACTTTCCACAACTTTCCACCTCAGACCTCAAACATTATCGAGATGTAGAACAAAATTGATTTCTCAAACCTTGATACACAAGTAACATTTCTAGTCTTAAACTAAACTCAACAAGCTCTATACAAACACTAACCACTACTAAATCCATGAGAACTTCCACTACTCTATCTTATGGCTCCACATCCTCTAGAGGTGCCTATAAACCTTTAACTTCATCTACTCTCTCTAAATAGGTGATCATCACAAAAAGAAGAGACGAACAACACAAAACACACAACAGGGTAAGCTATTGTATAAAAAACATTATTCTAAAACAATAAATCTTGTCAATTTCACACTAACATAGACAAAATATATATGTATATGCACACCAAGTAGTTGAAAATAAACTAAATTATTCGGATACATGCCTTTGACATGGAATTTACTAGAGGGCGTGCACTTGTGATGGTTCCTAGACTCTGTAGAGTCTAGCCTCAAGGGGTATCACCCAACCACACACAAGGTCAATCAAACAACTCCAAAGACTAGGATCTCCTACGACTTTTGCCATATAACTCCTTCTACTCTATTTGAGTGTGAATGATTATTAGAATTTAGAATACCTGCTTACTGATATCTCCTATGTCAAGGCATACACTAAGATTACCATCACAAAGAATTTCCCTTGAAATTCTTTCAACACCATTATTTCTAGGCTCACAACATCATTCTCATATCAATTATCAATCATTAAAACAATACACATAATGAATTCATCAGAACTATGATGGTTTCAACCATGCATAAGAAATAGCGCTCAGTAATACAATCTTTTGCTCAGCATCCCAGAGCTAAAATGCTCTTCGACCTCCAATACATAGATAGCATTCAACGGTGTCCTGTTGTTGCTTAAGGCCAAAGCATTTGCAAACCATGGCACTCAACGAGGTTGGTGCTCAACGTTAGTTTGCACTTACTCAGCACTATATCAGATATCATCAATTGAAAATCTGTTATTTGGGGAAATGGAACCTGTTCAATTGATTAATTTGGTACTCCCCTCTTAGTGCTTTAGTCAAAAACAATTTTAAAACCTTAGGCTTTTACCAATTTGCTCAATTGCTCATATTCTAATTCCCTAAATCAATAGAAAATCAACCAAAACATTCAAGCATGAAACAATCATCCAAGTCATACAAATTAAATCAGCCATACATATTAAATAGATTCATTAAAAACAACCGAATTTCCATTCCCAATAGGAAATAATGCAATACCATGTAAAACATAAAAATTGTAAACTCTCTCTCTCACACACACACACATACAAAGTTAAATACTAGTTTCCCTTACCTGACAAAACGACTCAATAGACCCATACAACTCTAAGAACTCCACATTATCTCCAACCACACAGATGCTCTATCTACACATAAAACATGACAAGAACGATTAAGACCTACCTTTATGATCATTGATCAATAAAGACTCATATAGAAGACTAAAAAGACACATGCAAGTAAAGAAAGTCTCACATGCAACATAAAATAGAAGAAAACCAATAAAAATGGTTGAAACTTATGCAGATCAGTCCAAATTGAAGAGCTTGCCGCAAGATCACTCCTACAGCCTCAGATCTTCAATCAAACAAAGATAGGCTAAGAACTCATAGAGAAAAGTCAAAGAACTCTAGGGAAATAATTTATAAAGAGATAATGTATTTTAAAATAATGAAACTCATTTATAGCAAAACTATTTATATTAAAACCTTTTAAGATTAAAATAATTGACTCTCACTATTTTTAAACTATTATCACTCCTAAAATGTCATTTTCTAAAATTTTACAAAAGCAAATATAATAAAATCAAAACAATCAAAGTAAATAAAACAAAATCAAAAACAGATGAAATAAACTCATAACAAATCAAAGAAAATAAAATTAAATAAAAAACTATTTTGAATCCCAAAACAAACACCAACACAAATAATAAATGAATGTTCAAGGCTAATAATAGAAGAATGGTGTCACTTGGCAATGATTTCAAATGTTTAGGCCGTATTATAATCAAAAGATTTAATTATTTAAAAATAATACAAAATTAGAATTTTGTTCAACATAAAAAATCAATTTCATCAATCAAGAAATTAATTGTGAGTAATTTATAAATCTATATTGTGCATTATAGAAAAAATATTTAAAAATAATATTAAGAGCATGATTAAAATAAAACTAAACATAACAAAATTAGAAACCATACATTAAATAAAATAAATTGCCTAATTATGTATTTTAATTAAACAATTCATTATTATTAATTTAATTCATTAATATAATATTAATACATCTAGGCAAAACCGTATACCCACTCAACTTTTTTTATCAACACTATTTACAAACAAGGATTTTATAATCATTAAAATAGTTTTTGAGTAGTTATTTCTCGCCTTCTACTTTACGTTACAACTATTAACTCTAAAAGAAGTGTTGAAATAATAGTATGTAAGACACGTTTACAACACCTTCCACAAAATTAATAATAGTACCACGTCATATATTTATATTTGGAAGATTATTTTTATTATTCTAATTATTGAAAATATTTTTTTATCGTTTTCTGTTACCAGTACAAATGACTGTCTTCATATAGTTAAAATATCTGATTCTTGGAAATAGAAGGACACAAACTGACCATAAATTACAGCACCAAGGACAGCAGTCCCAAAGCCTTTTCTTTTATTTCTTGGTACAACAGCTTTTTTTTCTTTTTTTCTAATGGAGTTTTATGACAAAACTACTTTGAATCGGTTAAATAGATAATATCAATAAAAAATAAATTTTGTGTCCCATACGTAACTAGTTGGCCGAACGGTTAACCTTTCTATCAACTGTAATAGATTGTATTTTTACTATCTTAACCGAATAGTTAATGAGGTTTCTTATAAGAACCGAACTGTTAATGTGAAACAGTTTAATTTAGAAAATCATTATAAGTATATCTCTAATCAAGATTACAGAACTTTTGATCAGTTCTAATAAAAAAGTACATTACAAAAGTTATAAATAAAACTCCAAAACTAGATGGTAAGTGACACATTAATTATATATTTATTATTTGAATAATTTTAGCATCCAAAGATCTTTGATAAAAGTCATTACAACTAAAAATGTATTTCCTTTTGCATAGACGATATTTACATAATTCTACAACCGATGTAAATTATATTTCTTTTATTTATTCTTCTTTATCCAAGTCAATCCAAAAGTTTTTTATCAAATTTAGTCAGTAGAATACAAACCTATACGTATAAAGAATAATTTTCTCTTCATTCCTTTTATTCAAAGAAAACCTAATTTGTTTTATTAGAGTCGACAATGTAGTTATTTCGAAGTAAAAGGGTTAAATATACACAACACAATTAAAAAAAAAAATAGATTACTTAAAATGCCATAAACATTAAAATGTTATAAAAACATGTACATAGAGCTAGGTAAAGTAGGGGCGTGAGAGGGGACCCAATTCATTGATTAAAAGTCGATTCAGTGTGATAAAGCCACGTGTACGGTGAATATGTGAGGATGGTGCAGAGGCAGACAGAGTAGCAGAGCGGTACCTCTGGGTTTGCGGGAACATGTTGAGTCACCTTTTCATTGATTGTTTTTTAACTTTTTCTTCACACACAGATTTAAAATTTCATTTTTTTTTGTCGCTACCAAACAAGAGTTACAACAATTGTTGCAGGTAGAAAACTCCAACTATGCTGGGTCTCTGACACGTGTACTCCATCCACACTGCTACTTCCTATCCTCAAACAAGTGGGAAATAGAGAGACATGGAAGAGTTTGTTTCTTTTAATGAGACACATTCATTTTTCAAAATAAATAAATAATAATAAATTGGTGAGAGAACAAGTGATGGGAATTGAGGGAGATTAAGGGGACCATTCTCCTTTATAATCTTATGCGTAAATTCAAGAGGGGACCATTTTTTTATTTATTTTATTTTGGACTTTGAAGAGCCAATTTGGGTTTATGATCTCAGTTTTAGATAAACTTGGAATATCAGATTCCTAGGATTTACACATACCAAAGTACTCTAGAAAGGTGCATCATTAACATTGCCTCTCATCATCTAATCATGATCATAATATTCAGTTTCATCTTTAGTGTGGAAGACTTTTAAAATATAACTGTAGTAGAACTCAAAATAATTAATCTAATTATTTTTCTCTATTGTTAATCTTTCATATTTTTAGACATTAATCTTCATTGTTTTTATAACTTTTAAAGTTTTCTTTTCTACTCATTAATATAAAATACTTCTACAAAATTTGATAAGATAGAGAGGGAGAGAGAGATTATTTGGTTTAGAAGATAAAAAAGGATAATAAATGGATGAGTGAAGAAAGGGAGGATTAATGGTGGTGATTTCATTAATTAATGTACGAAGAAGTTTCTACACTAAAATGAGTTAAATACAAACCGATCAAATTATATTGTCAAATACGTTAGTTTAAATGTTTGTTTTTATAAAACCCATATAATAATGAAAATAAATAACTTAAAAATACCATTAAAAAACAAAATAAAATTATGAATAATAAATAAAGTATCTTTCTTTTTTCTTTATTTCGTTTTAATCAAATAATCTCTTGTTTCATTTTTATTATTTTATTTTTTCTCGTCTTTAAATTTCTCGTAATTGTTTTTCAATTTTGATCATCTTTATTAAAAAGAACATTAACGTAAGCATTTATTGAAAATTTATTTTATTTTTTCATTTGTATGACTTATAACTTTTTAGAAAACTTTTTTATCATTAATTTTGTAAACCCCAAATTAATAGAGATTATCTACGATGTTTCTCATAATCATCATTTCGAGTTTTCAAGAAAAAAATTATATATTCTTTATAAAAACTACTATTAAAGAACAAAAAGTAATAAAACATAAAACTATCCAAAAATTCTACACAATATTGAGTAGTACTTAATTATCATATGGTCTTTGTAGTAATAACAAAGTATTTCAAAATAAATTCATATTTAACCATTCTTATAATAGTAATGAGATACTAAAAAATTACATTTGAAATAAACTCACAAATACTTCAAAATATAAACTACAAAACTTAATATAGTTTTTCAAAACTAAAGTCCGCTACCATTATAATATTTTTATCCTAATCTTTCATTTCCCATGTTCCATCTTCAATGTCACTATCACCGTCAACTCCTATATTTCCTTATGTATAAATATGATATATGATCATCACAAAAAGAAAAGAAAACAAGAAAACACACAAAATGCAAGGGTAAGCTAACTTTCATAAGAATAAAATGAAATTTTAAATACATACTATCTTTTACAAAATTTGTACAAATAAATTCTTATGATATATATATATATATATATATATATATATATATATATATATATATATATATAATATAAAAGTATTTAGCTAAGTTTTAAACATCAAACTACTATAACACAACTAGACTCTTGCTTCTCGAAGACTAGTGTATTAAATGGACTCGTAAAACTCTGCACATGTTATAGGCCCACTTTTTTTAGTGCCCTAATGTTACGGGTTGTTGCACTGTTGGGCCTAAAGGGACTGGCCTATAGGGTACCAAGATCTCTAAAGCAGCCAAGGTCCCTCAATTGCTAGTCATTCTGAAAAATCAGTGCCCTAACTCAACCATTTTCTCTCCACAAAACCTCTGCTAGGGTTTGGAGATCTACCCAAGTTCAAGTGATCTCAACCTCCGTCTCCCATTCACGTAAGTTAGTTCTCGAACCTAACTCTTTCTAATTATTTTCGTGGTTTATGTCGGGACTCACTATGAGAATCCAATCCCCCTTTGTTGTGTCTCTATTTCAGTTCATATATCTGCCCTTGGAGCTACTGGTTTCGCTGGTTTAAGAGTCAAAGTCCAATATTAGCCCTTTTCCAGGTAAGGGAAGCTAGGGTTTACGGTTATTTATGTTTTTCGTATGTTTTCTGAGTTTAAGTCATATTCGTGAGGTGTGCTTGTGATTTGATGGCTTGATATTGGTTAAAATGTGATTTTGGTGTTGTTTCTGCGTCTTGCACGAGTGAACAGTGGCGAGCCTGTCTCGCCTAGGCGAGACTAGCAGAGACTCGCCCAAGCTTTTCTGCTCGAACTGTCGCTCAGGCGACTCATCTTCATTTTTTAGCGAGGGTGATCTCGCTTAGGCGAGAAGGAGCTCGCTTGAGCGAGACTCCGCAGGAGCCACTGTTCCACTGCTCGAGCTCTCGCCTAGGCGAGAAGGGACTTGCCTGAGCGAGAGGATCTCTCGCCTGAGCGAGACTGGGGCAGGTTTTGTGCTATAACGTGAATGGCCAATGTTGTGGTTGATTGTTTGCCTGACTTGAATGCTTTACTAGTAAAGTTTGAGGGATGATGCCTTGATTAATATATGAAGTTGAGATGTAAATGATATGTTGCTTCATTGTGTATGAATTGGAAAGCATGAATTGTACGATTAGTTGTTATACATGATATTGGTATTATGGGAACTTTCTGATGGGTTGGTTAAACATGTACAAAGTGTGAGTAGGGCGTAATTCCACGACTCTTGTAGTGAGAGCTCTTGGTGGCGTCTCATCTATTGGACGTAATCCCATTGACCTTCCTAATGGGAGTCCCTGGTGGTGCCTCACCTATTAGACTTAATTCCATGAACCTCGTGGTGAGAGTTCATGGTGGTGCCTCAACATAAGGACGTAATTTCACACGAGTATTGTGGTGGTGCCTCAAGGCCAGGATGTAATTCCACGAAGGCCACGTGGTGGTGTCTCTTGTAAGGGTGTAATTTCGCGAAGGCCTCGTGGTGACGCCTCATTACTAGGACGTAATTCCACTACCTTGTGGTGGTGCCTCATTTTACGTATTCGGATAGTCAAGTCTTGGGGTCTCAAATGATTTGGAAATCTATGGGTGAATGTATGTTATTTGTTTTTTGACTTTGAAACTGCATGTTGACTGTTATGATATAAGATTCATTTACACTAGCTTACCCTTTTGCTTGCTTGTATGTTGTGTGTGGTTTTCTCTATTGCGATGATCATCAATTTCATTGATATGAGCAGATGTGAGAATCCCTGGTAGTGGTAATGATGGTAGAGACGCTGCAACTTGATGAATCTTGGACGGGTATGGGCTCACTTTGGGGCCCACATCTTTTGGAGTTTAGTAGTTTAAGTTCTCTCGCTCTTGACGAGACTCTATATCTTGTTTTAGGCCATGTAGAGCCTCTTTCTTTTGTTATGAATATGTTAGAGGTACTATGTACTTCATATCCCAAATCTTCGTACTCTCTGGATATTTATATATGTGGCATTTTATTAAATTGGATTTATCTATTTAATTGAGACGTTACAATGCTTGCACCCAAACCTTCTAATGTTGTTCCAACACTTAGGACCAATATCCCTAACCAAGCCATGATAGGGTGAACCGTACTAGCTCACTAAGTATGATCCTCTTTCATATCATACCGCTTGCCATATGGAGCCTCCTTCAATTCATACCACTAAGTATCATACTTTATGTGAGTGAGATACTAGTTGAGTTAAGATAGTCTCACCCCCAAAAGTCCACTTCAATACACTTTGACACCCTAAGTTGTAGTATTTTCCCATGAAAATAGCTACTGGAACATAGTTACACATTACTACTTCAAACCAAGTTCTAAAATATTCATATTTTCAAAACTCCACTACATAAAACATTGTTATTAAATCATCCCATTCCAGGTTCAGTAACATCAAGTTGAATGCATTCAAACACTAAATAATATTATATACCAATCTTATAAAGTCTAGTGCATAGAAGTCATTCTAAAGCTTTTTAGCATTTGAAACTATCTTACAATGATTCTCAAATCAATTCAAATATCACAAAACAACTTATATACATCAACATACTCAAAATTCAACCCTCACAATATCATTTCTATTTGTACTGTACATTCAATTCAAATAAGCGCACTTAAACATTGTCCACCAATCTTACAAAAATCTCTTTTACATGTACAACATTCCAAAACAATCTAATCCTATCACAACACCATCATAAGAAAATATCATAACAATTATTTCATATTCGACACAATAAGTTTCCAATCTTTTCAAGTTCCACCAGCACAATAATACTACTATCAATCGTCTTAAATTTTGCTCTTTGAACAAATTATAAATCTCATTCATATCACAAATGTCATAATGGAATTAAGAATCCCACAAAGAGTTTAACATATCAGTTTTTATTACCTCTATTTCTCTCTTTCTATAAAAGATGGAATTACACAAATAGCTTCTATCAGGAATCATTTTCTTCAAGACATGATATATCAAGATTCTAGTCAAAAGCCTCAACTATGTCAACAACATCACTATTATGCATTAACACAAGTTAAAGACTCATTGGTATGAGTTCTAGTTAGCACCATTTCATATAATATAACTAATCAAATATTTCATCATTCTATAGTTCATCAACAACCAAACAGACCCACTACAAAACGCAGCACAAAACAATCTAAACCACCAAAAATTCATTAAATCAAACTTCATGTAATCACTAAAATGTTCTGCAATTATCAATTTTATTTAAAAATAATTTAAATAATCAACTTCCCTTACCTGATAGACTTTTCCTAGCACTTCTCTTTTACCCTAAACGACTTTCATCCATAGCATCACTCTATCTACATAACAAAAAGGCTCAAACAACAAATCGAGGTGAAATTTTAGGATCTCAACTATAGGGGGTTTGATCAACAACAAAAAGAGACAACATGCAATTAAAAGGAAGCTTGCATCCGAGGGAAAACAAAGTGCTCTATACAGAAAAGAGCATAAAATCGAACTCACCCTAAAGAGATATTGATATAGGGCTCTAATAGAGTTCTTTGCGTATATCACTCCAGTGGTAATCGATAAAGGAATGGAAAGCCTCGTGAAGGTTTAGTGGTGAACGACGGCGACAAAAAAAAGCTCGTTGGAGATGAGATGATATGGTGGCAGTCACTGGATGATAGCTCTAATGGCTGCAGGATCAGCGACAGGGACAAAAAGATGTGCTAGCTCCGATGTTGAAGGAATCCAAGGGTGAAAACGGAGATGACTATGTTTAGTGAGTGCAGCTGTGGAAGTCGGTGGCCATGATTGACGCATGGCTATTCCTATCAAAAGGACCCAAAAAATGGGTGGAATGATGGATACTGGTGAGGATGGAAATGGTGATTGGGTCTCACCGGAAGCTAATTGATGTCGGGAAAATTGGGGGTTTATTTGTTGTGTTCTCTCAATGAAGAAAAAGAAGTGAGACTTGAGTTATGGTTAGGGAAGATGATATCTAAGAGAAGATGATTGAGAAGGGTTTTCTGATAAGATAAATTTGGGGGTTCTCACAGTTAGCAACCATCCAAACAATGCACGACTATTCTCAAAATTTCACACTTCATACAAATATTTCACTAACAATGTCCTCTAGAGGGTTATATATATATATATATATATATATATATATATATATATATATATATATATATATATATAGAGAGAGAGAGAGAGGGTCTCTACAAGTCTATATATTCTTTTTTCTTTCGTCCCCCCCCCCCGCAAGATCACCAATGAGGTATGCAAGTTTCATATCTAAGTAATACTTGATCCCGATAGTTTACGATATATATTTAACAACATTCTAAGCTAAGAAAGGGGTTTTTTAGATAGTGGTAGTTTTCCAGTCGTACCCAAACAATAAGATTCCAAAGGAAAATGCACCTAAGATCAAATATTTCGAGTCGGCTTCTGTTCGAAACTCAGACTTTCTATCATCACTTAAAAACATAAACTTTGAGACTCAATAGCTAAATACATGGCGATTGAATCATGAGCCGAGATCATAAAGAGCATATTGCAAGTAAGAAGTGGAATTAATACAATGAATTCAAAAGCATCAAACCTCTGTTGTTTGGAAGAATCGAAATGGTACCAGCCGTACTTAATAATAGAAGGATTTGGCAAAAATATTTAAATTGTCCCTCCTAAAAAGATTATTCTAGAATAAAGGGGCAATAGTTAGGAAAGGTGCACCATCGACAAGTAAAAGCAAGGTTACCTCAGGAAAGCCCGACAAGAACCATATGTGCAAGTTTCCTTGAATGTGGCTTGTCCGTGATAACTTATTCAGATTTGTGCGAACTAGCGGAAATATATATATATATATATATATATATATATATATATTGGGTATGACCTAGGGATTCTGCTTTACTTCAAGGATACTGATAGAATTTTGACTCATAAGGTCATGGTTCTATGAACCTTCCTATCACCAGAGTTAATTCGCATATGATAGCTGAAAAAGGTTTCCATCTGAACCAATCCCCTGACATATTAACCTTCATCGACTCTCACGACCAAATATCCTACTATATGTTAGTTGGGATACCTAGTAGAATCTAGATAATTCCCTTATTAAGTTTGTTACTCAATATATCTAACACAAAGTAGTAGAATGCTTCCTCCATTAGAAGTCATTCCATCTTCAACAATCCAATTTCATTATAATACTTGCTTATCCACATATATAAACATCAATCAACCACTTACTCAAGATAAATCATGAAATCAAACCATCTGATTGTCGTCCAACGCCCACCATCTCCACTCAGCCAAAATCAAACAAGGATGCCTATGAGAGAATTTTGCCCAACGGCATACCGATGGTACCTAGCATTATCCCTTGCACCCAACAAGCCCAAAATGCTCCCAACGGGAACACCATTGGAGCTCCCAAAATTTAAAACCATAAAGTAGCGCTCAATGACCCTAAATGACACCCAACGCTCATAAGTCAGTGAACTCACTGACTTTGGTGTCGTTTAGCAATGGAAACTTCCACCACAACAACCAAGTCAAAGGTTATTGTCCAAGTGGTGCTCAATGGCATTATAGTGACCCCAATGATGTATTAGAAATCTAAACTTACCCTTTGATTCTTAATTGAGTTATTTCCTATTTAATAAACTTCATAATACTTTAAAATATTAGACTTTTAACTCAATTCAAAGATCTCACTAAGAAATTATTAATAATAGGAAAAAGATAATGTATATGAGTTTAAAAAATAATGTATTTAATGATGCACTTTAATATTGGTATAATGCAAACTATTAGTATCTTTTGTAAAAGTGAATGATATATTATTTGGATTAACATTACTTAATTCTAAAAATTTTAATAATTAAATTTATTATTAATCTTTACCGAAAATAGTAGTGCACATTAATAAAACTATGAAATAGAAAACAGATTAAGACGAGAATATATAAGTTAGAATTATTCTTCTCCAAATTATTTTTTATGGTTGGCAAGTGGTGATGGGACATTTGACCATATTACACTTTTGTATCACGTTTTTATATGGCTGTAAATATACTTTGTATTAAATTGAATAATAAATATGTCATCTTTAAAAGTAATGGTAACTCTTAATATTCCTATTTTATTTATGAATTGAGGTGGTTCGTTGTGAATAAATGAAGTACGAGTATTAAACTTCATTTAGTTAACCATAAATGAGCGGAAGTAAAGTGGATACATTATCTATGGTAACTTACTACTAGTCATCTCTCAAACTGTAATATTCCATTAAAAGGACAAGTATAATTGCTGACTGCCGACAAAAAAAAAATATAATTATTGACTCAACTATTCAATAATTGTTGTTTGAGATGGAAATCTAGTTACAAATAATTGTAAAGAGAGATTAATTAATTTATACATGACCTAATCAAGAATAGTATAACTTCCAAGAATATAACATTTCAAGTAAACTGATACATCATACTTGAACAAATCTCAATGAACATATTATTGAAAAGGTAAAAAAAATACAAATAAATATATTTAACATTATTTTCACTTGTTTTTTATGGGAGAATATGAAAAAGTAATTTAAGAATAATAATGGTTTTATAGATATGTAACTTCATTACTTTATTAAGGTTAAATATGTTTTTTGTCCTTTAACTTTCATTCAAAATTGAAATTATTCTCCAAATTTTATAAATGCTTAGATTTAGTCATTTTAACTAAATTTTGTTAAGTTTATTTGATGTTTCAAATGTAGTTCATAATAACATTCCAGTTGTTTACACTGTTTGATACTTATTTTTCTTCAATGTTAGTTGAGAAACGGTTTGAAACGTCAAATAAACTTAACAAAATTTGACTAAAAGTACTAAATTCATGCATTTCTAAAGTTGAGGGACTAAATTGAGACAAAGTTTCAAAGATGGACTAATTCCAATTTTATTGAAAATTAAGAGAACAAAAATATATATAACCCAAAGAAGAACTCTAGAATAGAAAAAAGTAATAAGAAACAAGGAATGAAATGAAATTAGTAGATGAGAAGTCACAAATACATAAAAGAAGAAAATCAAAATCAAAATTGATTATAAGAAAATATAATAACTATTTATTCTCTTTTTCATAAAAAAAGTTATAATTTATTGAAAAAAAAGTTTTAACTCATTAAATATCATTTTTAATACCAATACAAATTAATAGACAATGATAATAATTTAATTAAATTTTATTTTCAAATATAACATTATAATTAATTTAATAGAGGTATATTAGTATTAAGAAAATGTTTGAGACATTTTTTTCTTAAAAATAATTTTATAATTAATTTAGTAGAGATATATTAATACTTAAAAAAAATTGAGTCTTTTTTCTCTTTGATATAATTTTATAATTAATTTAGAGGAGTATTAGTACTAAAAAAATTGTTTAGAGGCCTATAATTTTTGGAGGCCTAAAGCAAGTGCTTTACCTACTTCACCCTTGAGCCAACCCTCCAAACATACTATGTAATGATGATCGTTGTCTAAGTGAAAATTCAAAGAAGTATGATAAGTGACTATATTAAAAATATTTAGATGACTTATTTTGCTAACTTTTATAACATTTTAGGATAAATAATGTGAGAACCCTAATTAACTCTTTTCCTAAAAACCTTTTTTCTTCTCTATAAAACCTAACCCTCTCTCATATACATTCTATTCACTTTGAATCCTGATTCAGCTCTTGCCATTTTGAAGAATCGACACGTGGTTTGCGTGAGGAATTCTACGAAAGTTCTCAATCAATCTCTTCTAGGTAATTTTGATTTATGCCTTTTATTGCTAGGAGTAAATCTAGTTCATTTCTCTCTGCATGCGATTCTCTTTCCATTGCATGTGGTCTTCCTTCTTTCTCATTGAAATCTCCTTTAGAAGAGATGCTAAAGTTGTGTCTTGAATGATGATTAGCATCTTTTTGCTTTGTAGAGAGGGTGATTTTGAGTGTAAATTTATATCGAGGAAGAGAGCGATGCTAGAAAAATCCTAAAAGGGAAGCTAACCATTTAAGTTTTTTTTTAGTATTAATGTTGTCTACAAAAAATGGAAATTTTAGGAGAAGAACATGAGAAATGTATATTTGAGTTTCACAAATGGTTAAAATTTTAAATGTAGCAAAATTTTTATTTATTAAGGTGTTGAATGGTAAATACAAGTTTAAATTTATTAGTCCATGTGATTTTGGTGAAAAATTTCAATAAGAGATTGTGTTTTATGAACCATGAGTAACCGACCAATGTAAATTAGATATGATATTGAGAGGGTGGGGTTTTGGGATGAAATTTTGGCAAAGAAATGTTTGAAAGAAAATCTTATCTATGATTGTAATATGAATCAATTTACTTTCAATTACTAATACTATTTATATTCTTCTTATACTAGTTACTTGTTAATTGATAAATGTTAGAAAAAATGGATTGTTACAGATGACATATTAAACTAATTTTTTATATTTCATTTGTACATAATACTATATATTTCATTTGTATACTTTTAGTTTTGTTTACAACAAATTTTTCTTTACAGCGACTTTGAATAAACTTGGTTTTAATGAGTTTTGACTTGTAATTTGTGAGAAACTAGAAAATGGTACATAGGATTGATAGAATGTTTAAAATAATAAATACTCGATTATTTTAATTTGAAAAAGTTGAAGTATAAATAGAGATTTTATAAACGAGATTCATTATTTATAAACGTACCATTTCTCTAAAAACCTTTTCTTTGAGCCCTCTTCCTTCTCTATAGATTTCTCATTTATAAGTTCATTTTTTTGAAGATCAAAGATCGCTAGGGTGATCCCTATGACAAGTTCTCCACTCTTGTCCAATCAAATTTTCAAATTGAGTAAGTTGATTTTCTACTTTTTCCTTGATTTGATGTTAATCTCTACTCATGTGAGTGATTTTGACTTACATGTGGCTTTTGTGTCTTTCTCGTGAGTTTCTTCTGATTAGTGGTTTTAATGATGTTCCTTAATCATGTTTGTGATGTCTTTAGGTCGAGTTGTGTGTTATGATAATTGGAAGGGAATTTAATATTCCTTGAGTGATTTGAGTCATCTTACATGTAAGGGAAGCTAATTTAAGTGTTTGTAAGTTATAGAAATATTGAATTGATAGATTGTATGTTGATGCTATGAATTGTTGGTATGTTGATATGTGGAATGATACATGATTGTATGAAATTGATGTTTTGAAATTGAGGTTGTTACATGTAAAAAACATCTAGATTCATGTTTATGGTTGATTTAAGTTTGGTATGTGTTTGGTATCTGTGAAGGTTCTTGAATAACTTAAACTTGACTGGAAGGCATAATTATGCATAATCATGTTTTGCAGAATTATGCAGACTCGCTGATCGAGGGATAACTCGCTTAGCGAATCCAAAATCAATGATACACTCGTTGGGCGAGGCATCTGGTCGTTGGTCAAGTGGAGTTTTGTGCACTTTAGGCTTAGTGAGGAGATGGTCTCGCTGAGCAAGTGGATCAAAACCTAAGTAGTTGTTAGATGATCAGTTGTAGAGGCTTTGTGATTTCTGTGACTGATTGCTTATGAAATGATTGGCATGTGAGATTAAATTGAGATTATTTAGACTAATTCAAGGAGAATTAATAGTGAATTGCAATAGTATATGCATTGATGTACTTATTCAATTGGAAGTTATCTTGATGCTCTAATAACCATTCAATTCTCAAGTAGAGAAGAATGAGGTATGTGCTGAGAGGAGAAGGAGGTCCTAGTCTAGAGGTTTTACCTTGACCAAAGACGTTAACAAATTAACCTTGTTTGTGGTAGAGTATAACTCTTTATCTATCGCTCTACAAAGCACTAGATGTCACTACAAGTACATAACTTACTAGGGGATGATGCAACTATTTAGATAGTTCCATTAGGACTCCTATGCTTATATTTTGAAAATTTTCAAACTTTTGGACTGACATGTATAAATTTGTTTTTCAACTTTATCTTATTATTGGGATGACTCTAATATAACTTTTATATGTTAGTATTTTTATGTTTGAAAATTATTAAATATGAAATGTTTTATATGTTAGTATTTTTATGTTTGAAATGTTATGTTTGACTCTAATATTTATTTATTTATTTATTGCAAATTGTTTTAGAGCATTCTCCTATGTAAAGTATGGTTTATTAATTGTGGTTTTAGAATTCTAAACTAATGCAAGATAAAACCTAAACGGAGTCAATATTCTATCTGCTTTGATAATCTTAAAAGAAAAAAAAAATTACAAATAAGTATTTGAAATAAACACTTTTTCCAAAACAATCTATTTTGGAAAAAAAAAATCTCAAAACTAAACCAATGTCAAATTATTTACCAAATGTAACATGTTTTTCTTTCAATTTAGAATTAGGTCTTTAAGAATCATATACAACAAAATAATTTATGCAACTGACTTTTCATAATTCTTTTTTAACTTTTAGATTCTATTTATAATATAGTACAAAGATAATACAAGAAAATACATTGTAACATTATATATAACAAAAAAAAATCAAACTCTTTTAATAAACTACTTTAATAGACCTTAAATGAAAAAATCTTTCAAAAACATTATTTGAATTCGGTCCTTAAAAATCAAATTTCGATTGATTTTCGTACTATGAATTCATAGCAAAACTCAAAAATTAAAATTTCAATTCTTAAAGTGAATAGGACAAACACAGGTCGTGTTCCATAAATAATTTGACATTGTATTGGTTTGGATTTGAGAAACTAAAAAGAAATAAATTAATTTAAGTTCATGATGATATTAAATACAGCTTTAATAAACAGTACAAAATATTGTTGAGTGATGTAAGTGATAAATCTTTATAATGGATCCCTACGCACACATCCATATGCATGTTCTACAGTGTTCTGCATCGACTTTACCTTTTTGAGTAATTCAATGATTTTTCTATACGTGCCTAATCAAAAGAGGAAGCAAAAATGTTAATTTAAAATCCCATTTAGTTAATTACATGAAGGTATATTATGTTACTATAAAGTTTACGTAGCAGAAGAAAAATGGTGAATGTTTAGTTAGGGTACAGGAAAAATAAATGAAGGAATTAATAGTGGGTTAGATAAACTGAAAAGGAGAATTAAAGGAGACTGGTAATGGTAGGATTGGTACCAATAGCATAAGTACTTCTGTGAATTAAATTAAAAATATAATTAATACATACCAGATCGGTTGCACTTATGCTTCTCACGCCATTCATGAGGTAAAGCTTTAAATGGTTAACTCAGTTTCTTTTAATTAAAAAATAAAACTTTTTAAAAGAAAAGAAAGAATAAAAAAGATGTGAAAAAGGAAAAGATAGAGAAAGCATAAAATGAGGGATAGAAGAAGAAGCAGGAGTTGAGATGAGCCACAAATATCCCACCAATCTTTTCAACGGGGAAACCAAAGAGAGAGAAAGAAAAGAATAACTGTAGAAAGCATAAAAAAGAAAATAAAAATAAAAATAAAAAAGATGAGACAAAGCATAAGATGTTCCATCAAGCTGAGTCAAGATGGGGTGGTTCCAAAAGGAGTTAGGGTCGCCTCCCCAATTGTCTAACCAAAGTTGTGAAAGCAATAAGTGAAGTTAGATTATTAATATTCTTTAATGTACTGCTGGATTGATCTGACTCTTATATACATGCCTCCCTTTTTCAGAACCCTATCAACTTCTCCTTTCTCTTCTTTGGAGGATGCACCCGACACCCTCACCACCACTTTACTCACTCCTACCTCCATAATTTCATTTCATTTCATTTCTTTAACGGATATAAGTCTCTAACTCAATGGAACAATATGTTGAAAAGATAAATATATAATTAAGAGATAAAATCAAATTTATTTATATAATAATAATTTTAACAAATTTAGGATTTACCCACACTTGTGTCACATAAGTCTCTTTGTTGTTTTCATCCACCATCTATACTCCTTTTTTTCCCTTCTAACAACCATTTCCT
>Ga0099822_1000899_pt1 | contig 31798 bp, 15 predicted proteins | sample CowpeawhiteBW_FD_76839 | JGI IMG/M metagenome (GOLD analysis project Ga0099822, IMG submission 76839) | Root nodule microbial communities of legume samples collected from California USA - Cow pea white BW | ecosystem: Host-associated > Plants > Roots > Nodule | place: USA: California | collected... | reverse complement strand
ATTTTTTTTTCTTAATGTATTTTTCATATTATATGTCATTTTTCTTCCTTTGTTTAGGTTTATTTCCTTTTTCTTTTTTTTTTTTTTCTCTATTTTTTCCTCTTCTCTTCCATTGTAAAAATGTTGACACCCACTGCCGAAATGTAATTACCCATAGCAGAGATTTTGTTTCCAAATTTTATAAACATCTAAACAAACCTTATTTGCTTAAATCACAAAATTTTATAATTTTTTCCACAGAAATTTTGTAACTCATTAAAAAAAAATCACTTCAAAATTTCGCAACCATTTAATCAACAATAAACTCTATTAACATTCCACCCATCACAGAAATATTACTTCCATCTCTCTCAAGTATTTAATTAACAAACCCTACTTAATCATATAATTACGAAGCCACACTGATATTGGAAACTGAGTAAAAAAAGCAGTTAACTCCACAAACCGAAATTAGAAATCTACAAAATGCAATTGCAATTATCAACCACCACTACAAAAATTTAGTCTTTAAATCTCTCTTATATTCCATCTTAAATCAATTTACAAAAAGAAAAACTATTTTACTATTATTTTTAATTTTCATAAAATAGGATATTTTTACCCCAATAATTAAATACACAACCCACACGATATCCATCTAGATGAAAAGTGTCAAATACGAGATCGAGGAACTACATTAGATAATTAGTATAAAATTGAAACCACGTGTGTTATTAACTCTTTTGTTTTTTTGTTTAATAGAATTTGATGAAATTGGAAGATAATTTGTATTCAAATTATTGTTGGGTATTCTCACTAAATAAAAAGAATCCAAAATATACGGAGGTGTTCTAAGAAACTAATTATTTCGATGGGATTGAGTTATAGTTACACATGGTTGATTAACATTTATTTGAATATATTTAAAACCAAGGTAATTAATTATATATATTTTTCTTCAATTGGAGTGTTACAAAATAACTCTGTCCAATATTTATTTTGAAGAAAAAAAAAAGAAAATGTGTAAATTTGTCTTTTAGCCTTGTTCTTGGGTAGGAAGAGGTGTTGAAAAGTAGAAATTGCGAGAAGGAAAGTGAATAGAAGTGTGAGTGGGCAATGCATTGGCACGTGTAGCGAGTGCGACACGGTGGAGTGTGACGGTGTCCACAAGAAGAAGGAAGAGCGAAAGGTGTAGAAGATTCATTATTCAATTCAACTCACCTTGAGCCAATGCAGTGAGTGCCAATAGCCGTCACTTGAGACCACGTGTCCACTCAACCCAATCTATCATCAATTTCCACTTTTGCCCCTCTCTCTTTTCATTCTCTATTATTAATTCAAATTTAAAACCATTTCTACATTCCCACTTTTAATATAACCAAAATAAATAAATAAAAATGGAAAACTCGTGAAACCACTGTGTCAACGTTTTCAACTTCTCCGCAAACCCTCCCTCTTGTTTCTATTATCCGTTTTTCTAAAGCCTATTCTACAAGTAAACTCATGCGTCGGTGCTCAATTACACGTATATCAATTTTTAATCCAATATTTTCAGAAAATTAAAAATCACACTTTTATTCTCTTCGTTACGTGTAACCTTTTTCCAGACTACAGATTTTTTATTTTTCACCCTAATTACATTCTTTTTACATTTTTTAGTATATTTCACTTCTTAAAAACGTGGTGTTTGGTATGCTGTATAAAAATAAAAATAAAAACTAAAAGGAATTAATCTTATTTGGTTTTTTATTTGGTTTTTGGTACACAAGAGATCAAAAAATATACTCTATGGGTTACGTATTTTATATTTTTTGTAAGGTTTAATTAGTTAGATAATATCTATTTTCTTTTGGATATGTAAGTTTGTTATTCGTTTTTAAATATGAGTCAATTTAATTCAAATTTTTTAAAAATATATCTTAGTCAGAGGTTCATTTCAAATAAAAATTATTAAAATTATTAACTTAATATAAATATAAATACATAATTTTATAAATAATTTTAAATATAAATATTATTAACTGTGTTAATTATTTTTGTTAAAAAAATAATTAAAGTATATTTTTAAAAGTTAGTTGAAATTTAATTAACACATTTTTAAAAATAGATATCAAACTAAGACATTTAATTAAATTGGTACTAATTAAATTTTTTTAAAAAGATTTGCAAGATATATTAGAAAGAGTATTGATACTTTTCATGTTGAGAAAATCATGTCGGATTGCCATGTATGTAGGAAACAATCATTATGCAGGGAATAATACATCATAGATTTTTGGTAAAAAATATTAAAGAAGGAATAAAAGAATGTTTTCAATACAATATTTTATAAGCGTGTATATATTAAATAGAAAAAATGTAATTTAGTAATTTAATTGTTGAAAAATTTACTGTATACAAAGTGTTATTTGTTTTTCATTTTTAAAAATAATAGTTGTAATCATCACATGTAAAGAAGGAAGACAAAACTCAAACATAATCTTATCATATAAAATTAAAACGAGACAAAATCTATTTCACTAGTTACTTGTCTGAGTGTGGAAGTTTAATTATGATGTCTGCAACATGTGTGAAATTAAGATGCACATATCTAGTTGAAAAGATACCAAATGCACATTATGTGTGGAATAGATATATTTTCTAAGTGTCACCCAAAAAGTTTTATGGATAAGCTATGATTATAGTGCATGTAGATGCTTAAATTAAAACTGCCATTTAATTTTTTTTTTCCAACAATCATTCAAATCTAACGGTCGTGTACAATTTTTGCATTTTTTTTTATAATAAATATATTAAAATTAAAGCAATTTATGCATTCTGATAGATTAATAAATGCTACTAGAATTTATTTCTGCCTCTGAATCATGATCAGGTGTTGACGGATTCAGAAGCTCCAGAAGTCAATACTTGGAGATACAATTATGGGGTTTTAAATACAAATAATGATTGAACAGTAAAATAATATGTAACTAAGTTAAAAATAATGTTAATTAAAGGTTTATAGAGGATAAGCACGAAAATATAATAATGTTAAATGAAGAACTTGGGTGGTAGAAGATAAGAAAGTGGGAAGTGATTGGATATACGTCTCAATTGCGTAATGCATTGTATTGACTCAAAATTGTCCCCACTTGCCCCTCGACATTGATGAGACTACCAACCTTCTTCAGATTTTTCTATTCCAATAACATTTTCTTCTTCACTGTTCTAAATGATTCATCACAATCACACCCATTATTTAATCTCAGATATGAAACCACTTTATTTAATTCACTTCGGTTTAAAGTTGTTTCACGGGTATATCTGCAGTTTGATTCTAGGAAACACTTAATCATATATACATCTTAATATGATTATTGATTTAAATAAGTATTATTGCATAATTGTGATGATAGATTAGTGTTAAACATGATCATGATTGATCTTGTTTTTAAGTAATTTTGATTCATCTAACTATGATTAGCAAAGTGGTTATATAGTAGTATATTAATACAACAAGTTCAAGGAAATCGCATTCTATATTATATTCTCTATGTCTATGCAAATAACACTTTAAATGGTAAACAATTGAAATAAGTTATTTCATTCTTATTTCTTATAATAAATGCAAATGATCACAATGATATAAGAAACCGAAGTTGGTCTTTAAGAGATATTTCTGATGAATTAAATGCTACTTATTTAAGACAAATTTTTTCAAAGAGTATTGAATATAATTAATCATTATTGCATCTTAATTAAAAGTACATTCAACAATATCACTTTTATTTAGTTTTTTTTTTAACTAATGTATATGTGTTTTGTAATCATTGATACTTAAATAAATAAATACGTATATATATTTCAACATAAAAAATATTTCAAAATAAATTTTACAATAATAAATTAATAGTATAAAAATTATTTTACACATTAAAAGCGAGTCAATAATTTGATATGCGAACAAGTATAACACCCCTTACAAACATTCATAAAAAAAAAATACTAGAATGATTAAAGTAAAATGACAATGTTTTGAACATAAATTTGAACAATGTTTTTTAACTAAATTTGAACACAGTATTTTAGTTACAAATTTTGAACATAATTCTATGCAAACCAATAACGTGACGGTAGCTATGCAGCCATTTTAATATACGTTGGAAAATTTTGAAATAGAATTGAAAACAAACTTTTAAACTAGTAAATCGTAATATCATTTTTAAATTTTAGTACAATATTAATTATCAATTTATCGTTATGAAATATATAATAATAAGTTATAAAGAGTCTTTGATATATTTTTTACTTCTCTATGATTCACATTATCTGCAAACTGTAACCTCAGATGCTATACAAAATAAATAATAAAAAATACCTTTTATTTTAAATTAGACAATAGTATATTAAAAAAATAATAATTTTATGTATTTTTTTCTTATAATTTATTAACTCGTGTTCTTGGTTAATATTTTCCAAATAAAAATAGTAAAGTACTTAGAATAGAAAAATGTTTGATGCCTAACAAAACAACACTAAAAAGTCAATCAAATACACATTTTAGCTTGTTTAGGAAATTTGACGGTGAGAGAAGGATTTTATAATAAACATTTCAAAAATAAAACAATAAATGCAAAAACACATTTTATGATTAAATACTTTAGAAATTAATGTACACCATAAATAGTGTGTATTAATGATCACGTTAATTAACTAATAATCTCTGAATTCCAATGTAGCAGAGACATAATTGATTTTTTTTTTTTGAATTATGTCCTACTAGATTGACGCAAAACTGAAAATAATTGTCTAGGAAAAAAGAGAAGTGTGAGAGAAATAAAAGAAAATAAAAAAAAAGTTGAGATTTTATTGTGATAAATATAGAGTTGTGTTGTGACGGTATTTATGGCGTAGATTTCTCTGAACACAATAGCCGTCTAGATTCAATGGGGGCCGCATCAAGCCAAATTGGGCATAACAAAAATAAATATCTTCTTTTGCAACAATCTCTCTCTGTTTTACGTTAAATCAATCTCTCACTACATTAAAAAACACAAATTTATCTCAAACACACCTTGCCATTCCCATAATCTTCTGAGGACACAACCGTCATTTTACCTTTCTCTTTCCTAGCTTCTCAGCCATTCCCCTCACATAAACAAACTCAGAGGGCAGATTCTGAGAAAATCTTCTTGCAAGAACAACATCTCTCTTTATCTCTCTGTCTCTCTCCTGCTTCCATTTCCAAACGTATTTGACTCTCTCACCTTCAATCCCAGGGTTATCTCTTGTAAATTCTTATCTGTTTAGGGTTCTTTTCTCCACCCTTCCGTAGAAAAGTTCTGTATATAAGCAACACCCATCCCAATACAAAGAAAAAGTTTTTAAATTCCTGAATTCTTCAATCGAGCAATTTCTATTTCCAATTCTTTTTATTTTCCCTCTCTGTACAGATATAGGGAAAGCTATTCCTCTGTATGAGTGCTTGGGTTCTCTCTTTTTCTGAAATTGAAATCCCCAGAAAATTCTAATTATCCTCATATTCTTTTCTTCTTAGATTTCCCAAAGGGTACTTAAAAAATTGTGACTTTACCATTTGTTTCGGTGCTTGGGATTGGATTTCTGAAAACCCTAATTGTGATTTCTTAACTTCTTTCTCATGGCGGTTTCTACTATAGCCTTGTACGCGAGTCCGCCGAGCAGCGTGTGTTCCACGCCGCACCCTTGCCAGATCAACGCTCACGCTTCCTACGACTTCGAATTGGGGTCGCGATCTTCGTCGCCGGCGGCTTCGACGGCTCCTCCGTCGACGTCGCAGAGGCCTGTCATGGGCGGACTTTCGTGCCTGTTCTCGTCTCCGGCGGCGGCCGTGAAACACGCGGCGTTGTCGTCGAACTTTACCGGTGAGGAGGACGATTTGAAGGAGTTGGGCAGTTCCTTCTCGTATTCTCCGAGCAAGTTTGGTGGGTCTTCGTGGAAGAGGGATCAGAGTCCCGTGTCTGTTTTTCATGGCCCTGTTTCGTGTAGTGGTAGCAGCAGAGGTTCCATTAGTTCTACCTCTGTGAGAAGTATCAGGGGTGGGACTAGTGGGTTGTTTCATGGGTTTGTGAGAAATGCGTTGGGGTCTTGTTTGGATTATGACTTAGATGCGGGTGATTCATCTGCCGCGCTTGCGGATGAGTTGACCTTCAATTTAGAGGATAATTGCGTGGAGGGTGGGTTTCATTTTGAGCCCTATGCTAAAAAGTTGCTGCTGGGGGCGCAGTTGAGACACAAGATCTTCTGCGAGGAGTTTGTCATCAAGGCCTTTTGTGAAGCTGAGAAGGCACACAGAGGGCAGGTACACGGAATCATAGAATGAAACTTAATTTCTTGTGTTTTGGAGTTGGAGGGTGTGCTACGTGGTTTTGGACTTTTGGTGAATTGATTTTTTGTTTGTGTTTTTTTTTAGATGCGGGCTAGTGGGGATCCTTACTTGCAGCATTGTTTGGAGACTGCTGTGTTGCTGGCTTTGATTGGTGCCAATTCTACAGTTGTGGCTGCGGGGCTCTTGCATGACACGCTGGATGACGCTTATCTGACATACGATTATATATTTGGAACGTTTGGCGCTGGAGTTGCTGATTTAGTTGAAGGGGTGAGGAACTAGTCTCTTGTTGATTGATGAATGCATGTGCTTTAGGATTTTAGGAATTTGTGCATGTGATCTGCAAGATCATTTTAGTCAACACGTAATATTGAAGATATTAATAAACTTTGCACTTCAGATCTAGTGTTAGATTCAATGGCCTAGTGTATGGTAGGACTTTTTCACAGTTTAATGAACGTTGATCTTGTAGCAAAATATAGTTGTGTTTAGTATACAGATCGTTCTCTAGGTTGGTGTTTTGTAAGTGGCAGTATGATAACTCAATAGCAGTCATTGCTGTGTTTTTGTTGCTAAAATTTTATTTTCAACTTTGTAGGAATGTATTGCTATATTACCCATTTGATGCCCTGGTTTCGTATGATATATATAGACATATCTGTTTTTTTTTTTTTTTTTAATGGTTTTGTCTTCAAGATTCTAACTAATTGTTATGGCATTTTAGGTATCTAAACTGAGCCACTTAAGCAAACTGGCTCGAGAAAACAATACAGCTTGCAAGTCGGTTGAAGCGGACCGCTTGCATACTATGTTCCTTGCCATGGCAGATGCAAGAGCTGTCCTCATTAAACTGGCAGATCGGTTGCATAATATGATGACACTAGATGCATTGCCAGTGACCAAGCGGCAGAGGTTTGCAAAGGAGACTTTGGAGATTTTTGCACCATTGGCCAATCGCTTAGGAATCTCTAGCTGGAAAGAACAACTAGAAAATCTGTGTTTTAAGCATCTCAACCCAAGCCAGCACGAGGAGCTTTCATCAAAGCTTGTGGAGTCGTACGATGATGCAATGATTACCTGTGCAATAGAGAGATTAGAGCAAGCCCTTAAAGATGAAGGCATATCTTATAATGTCATTTCTGGACGGCACAAGAGCTTGTATAGCGTTTACTGCAAAATGTTGAAGTATGGTTTACCTTCCCTTACTTTTTATACAGTTTCTGAATTTCTTTTAACTTCTGATGTTGCTATTTTTATGTTGATATTGCTGTGAAACTACTGATGAAGCATCATTGTTTAAAACTACTAAGACACAGTGTATTGCATTAGTTTTACCCGACATGGATTGTACTGTTTGTACTCTTCAATTTCTCACAATTCCTTCTTTGTCTGTGTAGGAAGAAACTTACAATTGATGATATCCATGACATTTATGGACTGCGCTTGATTGTTGACAAAGAAGAAGACTGTTATAAAGCCTTAACAACTGTTCATCGGTTATGGTCTGAGGTGCCTGGAAAGCTGAAAGATTACATACATTGCCCCAAGTTCAATGGGTATGTTGTGGCTCTGTCTGTAGTTGGGATGCATTTTTCAGTTTGCCATCTCTTATAGTCTGATTTTGGTTTTACAATTCACAGATACCAATCTCTGCATACTGTGGTGATGGGTGAAGGCAACATTCCCCTGGAAGTGCAAATTCGAACCAAAGACATGCACTTGCAAGCAGAATTTGGTTTTGCAGCTCACTGGAGATACAAGGAAGATGATTGCCAGCATTCTTCATTTGTGCTTCAGATGGTGGAGTGGGCTCGGTGGGTTGTTACGTGGCAGTGCGAAGCAATGAGTGTAGATTGTTCATCTGTTAGATATGCTGATTCAGTGAAGCCTCCATGCAAGTTCCCTTCCCATGCTGCTGATTGCCCATATTCCTATAGGCCTGATTGTGGCCAGAACGGGCCCGTGTTCGTCATCATGATCGAGAATGACAAGGTTTGTTTGTGGTCGTAATTTATGTAATATTCAATTTTGCACAATCTAAGTTGAATAAGTGCAGAAACATGAACACATATATTAACTTTTTCTGTGTGTGTGTGTGTGTGTGTGTGCAGATGTCTGTCCAAGAATTCAGTGCAAACTCAACGATATTGGATTTGTTGGAGAGAGCTGGGCGTGCAAGCTCCAGGTTGACAACATACAGGTTCCCATTGAAGGAAGAGTTGAGGCCAAGGCTGAATCACAAGCCTGTGAGTGATCCCAATAGCAAGTTGAAGATGGGAGATGTTATTGAACTTACACCAGCCATACCTGACAAGTATCTTACAGAATACAGGGAAGAAATCCAGCGTATGTATGATCGAGGGCTAACCGTATCAACCATGGGAACTTCTTCTTCAATGGTTGGCTCAAGAAGTTGATCCCACCATGGCATTACAAAAATTTAGTGACAGCTATGTATATATACAAATATTTGTACAGAACAACTGTGTCACTACTATGAACTTGCTAACTCGATTCAATTATGTGCTCAAATGATTTATTCTATGTAGTTTCTCCTCCTGCATTTGTTACATTCCTCCTATTTCGATTATTGAGTTCTGGTTTTATCGAGCCATGAACTCTACAATCCCAGATGGACCCATTATATACAACGTTAGGCGTTTCTTCTATGGAACTTGTTTGCAAGAGCCAAATAAATTCTTCCAGATTTTTCAGACGATTGTGTTGAACTCCGAAATTGGAAGTGTAGTGTGAAAATTGTTAATTGAAAGGTTTACTTTGCCGGTAACTCACTCTGAAAATTTTACCATATAACCGAAAAAAAAAATGAAAAATTGGGATGAAGAGTAATTCTTATATATTATTTTGTGTTTGCTAACCAGGACACCGAATAAATTAATTTTCTTTCAACTTTTACTTTCATTACTATTTATTATAAGAATATAATGATGCATTGTTTATATATTTTTTTCTTGTCCTTTATTATTGGATTTCCCTTTGTCTTTGATGATGAACAAGTCAACTAGAAAAGAAAACACGTTGTAATAGCGTACTGAGAGCGGCATGTACAGTAATAGATGATTTTGAGCGTGTATAAATGTCGTATTCAATTTAAATTCCACTGTACATTTCACAATTTAATTTTTGTTGAATCTTCTAAGTTATGTTGTTGAAATTGAACTATTTTTGTGAGATTTCATTTTGGTGGTCACATTTCAAAAGGGAAAGAGATGACAAAAACACGTCATGAACCAACCAGCATAAACAAATTTATATTTCTTTTCACTTGGATTAACAATAATGCAAAGTTTATTGATTAGGGATTAAGTAAATTGGGACCTTTAAAATATGATTTTTTTTACGATTTTAATACTTTATTTCGTAAACCTGTGCCGAATCAAGTGTGCCAAACTCTACATTATAAGGACAAAACTTTAACAGAAGAACAACACTTTAATATATGCAACTAAATATCTAAGTCTTATCATAACATTAATCTTTTTGGCATTAAATTAATAGTACTAGGTACAGCTAATGTTTCGGACAATGGTAGGTCTGTGCACGCTTTAATTTTATTTGGTAAATCAAACCAAAACGTTATAATGTTATATTAAAGTATAATAAAAACAAAATCAGGTAAAAATATTTATTTTTCAAATTTGTGTTGTTTTTATAATATTTTTAGAAGTGTTATGCATTAACAGATAGTGCTATTTTCTCTTTCAGTGAAACATAAACAATATAGAGAGCATCCGTTCCATTTTTTTTTATTTCCATAATGTTTTATGCGTTAAAAGAATTAAATATATTTTTCATATCTGACAACATGCCAATTTAAGAATTGTTTTGTCCTCAATTTCTTATTATTTTTTACAACTAGGACATATAAAACTAGTGGCTTGGCTTTTACTCACCGGTGATGAGGAATTAAAAACTCGTTATTTTAGGTCAAATGTAAAAAATAAAATTAAACCAAGCCATGAAAACTAAAGACTTACATAAACTATAAAACAAATACAAGATCAGTGTTTTATGTTCAACCATAACATAAAAATATCAAAAGAAAAGTCATGATAAAACATAAAACAAAGAATGGTACTAATTAATTTTTGATGACCAAAAATACATGCAATTTGAGAACATTCTGAAAGAAAATTGAAGATTTAAGGAGAACATTATTATTAATAAATGATTGTGAATATTTTTGGCAGAGGAATGACGTAAAGATTCCAAAACCCTAAAAACTGAAGAATAATCTAAACCTAACTCCACCTTCTTATTCTTCTTCCACGCTTTCACTTTCAAGAGTGACATCAAAATCTTTTGGTCCTTGGAATTGGGATATTCTTTGCTTCCACACCACATCTTCTACACTCACTTTCATCCTAATGAATTCAGTTTTCCTTCACTAATTCGGTTTCATTCCAAATAACTTTATAGTAGTTAAAAAGTTGTGACTTCTTTTCATCTATTCTTCTCATCTGGTTTTCTTGTGTACACTTGAGAAACATGAAATTTTGTATTTAATATAAAATAATATTACGATTAATATATTATAAGAAATGTCTTTTGTTGTTTATATTTAAATTCTCACAGTCTTTAACATCTGCAAACATGAAAATAAGACAACAAGACAAAATAATAGTCATATTATTCAATTAATAAAAAAGATAATATTAAAAATCAATTACGTGAGACTTAAAATTTAATTAAATCTAAATAAATTTAGCAAGTGAAGTTTTCTTTTATGATTAGTCAAACTCCAGTTTTTAACTAGATATTTTTTGAACGATTGGGCTTGATGGGGTAAATCATGATTAAATTGTAGAAATCCACTTCATGGACCCAACAATAAATATTTTTTCAGTCATCTCCTTTCGGGCTGCTGCTGCTTCTTGCACCCTCTAAATTTTCTTCTATATCCTTTTGTATGAAACTACCATTTTGTCCTTTATTATTTTATAATAACATCAATCTTTGATTTTTTTTTTTAAATTGGACATCAATGCAATTAAATTTTAAGATATTCCTTTACACTCAAAACCTTACCATAATATGTTTTCAATTTTTTTATATATTATTAATTCTGTTATTTCTACTTAAATTCGCATTTAAAATATTAAAAAAAGTTATTTCTTTTCACATATTTATATATTTTAATATCTTATATATTTATCTTTTTAGTTTAATAACATTCACGTAATAAGAATGAAAGTAATACATTCAGCTTTTAAGATATCAAAATACGAAATCAAAAGCTATTACCACCATGCATAATTAACTCTCAGTAGTTTCTGATATTCATACGTTAAAAATCTAACACATATACATAAAATGCAACACTCAGAAACAAAAAAAACGAGAGATTATAACGATTTCATGCTTCTATCTCCATAAGAATTCTTGAACTGAGGCTTGCCAGTGAAGAACAAGCATGAGCATAACCAAAATCATCCCCAAACCCCAGGAAGAGCTTCCAACTCTGAATACCCATGAAGGCTCAGGAGAGGGTAGAAACGAAGCTCTCGGTGTTGATGATGATGAAGACACAGAAGAAGAGGTTGTTCTGATGGCAATTATGAGACCAGCAAGAAACATAGGCAGAACAAAACCACCAGAGCTCCATTTTGATTCATAGTACCTTCTGTCACTTCTTGAATTCCCATACAACGGAGACAACACCACTGCAGAGACAAAAGCCAACACCATGGCCAATGATCTCTGTGATGATGATGAAGAAGAAGAAGCATAGGTAGTGGTGATGGCCATAACTTGAAGCTGAATTTGTTTTGTGTATGATGAAAATCTGAGGTTATGAAGAAAGAATATATAGTGGGAGGAAAAGGTGATTAGGCTAAGGAATTATAATAATGTATGTTGAATGATGCAGAAACAACCGGCCAAAAAGTGAAGAGGATTAAAGAATGGACAGAAAAGATAAAAGAGAATATAAAGGTGAAAAGGATGGTGGAAAAAGGAGATTCAGGGTATGGAAGTAAGGTATTTTTCTTAGCTTTTTGTTTGTGTTCACATTGTTATGTGTTGTTGATGAAGAAGCTATAGCTGTAAGCCATGTTTTATAGATTGGAGATGAGAGTAGCTGTAATCAAAGTGACAAGCACTGCATCATTAGCAACAACAATTTGGATTACTTTTTGACAGTGTTGTCAGAAAGAGAAACTTGGGTTTTGTGTTTTTCATTTGATCAATGAGGTTTTTCAAACCAAAACTAAAGCCTTTAATAAGAAAGAAAGAAAGGAATGCAGAAAGTATGGTAGTCAGGCCTCCAAAAATTCCAAAAAGCAAACATTTATATAATCAATTACCAAACTTTACCTGTTTATTTTACAGGTCTGAATTCGGTTTGGAAACGAACTTTCAAGGTGTTTTTTTTTTTTTTGTTTTTTTATTGTATTTTACAAATTTCAAAAAAATAAACATGAAGCTTTATTTATGGATATTATGAGATATATATATATATATATAAATATGTTATGTATATATAAATAGATTATATTTATAAATAACATACTAAAAAATAGTTAGTTTATCAAGTAAAATAAATTAATAAATATTTTTTCAAAAATAAACAATTTAATTTAATGTATATTTATCATTATTTAAAAAGAAATAATTTATACTTTAAAAATATATATAATTATATTTCATAAGTAAATCAGTAAATTTAATACAACAAAAATGAATGTACAATTTAATATAATTATAAATATAAAATAAATCCCACATATCTAATATATTTTTCTTTGTAATCAAGTCAAAACTAAAATTAAGTGAATACTAAACTTTTTAGTTGTATTTTATTCTATGTAAATAACTATTTTGTGTGAAAAAATTTATCTTCAATTTCATTTCATAATCTTGTTTGATAAGAAAAAAATCTTGTTGTCTAAGTAAAAAGTAAAATACAATTTATTAAATTAATCACCAAAATAGTTCGGTTCTTATTATGTGTGATAATAAAATACTATTTTCAGGGTGGTTCCTTAACGGTGGATGTTGTAGAAGTTGAAGGACGACGTGGATTTAGTGATATTGCAGAAAACGCAGAGCGTGTGTTGGTGTGAGGAATGAATGATCAATGTCCCATCAGGAGCAAGCCTTAGTGTCCCTTCTCTCCCAACTCGCCCTTTCCTTCGACGGCGCCGTTTTGGGCTTCGCCTTGGCCTACGCCGCCATCCGCACCCTCTTCAAATTCTCCGCCACTTCTGCCGCCCTCCGCAAGCTCCGCCGCGCACCTTACCTCTCTGTTTCCGACCTCCGATCACTCCTCGCCGATACTCCCTCTGACGCCGACTCTACCTCTGACGGTGGTACAATCGTAATTGTTCGCGGCACCGTTGATGCCAAGTCTGCCGTCGATGGCTCCTGGAAAACCCTCAGACCGGGCGTCTTGGTCTCTCGAGAGTCCGGTGATAAAGGCGTCATCCTTCAAAGAACCCAAACGGTAATCTCCTTATTTCTTTCTCGAGTTTATTGAGATTAATGTGCGATTTAGCAGAGGGATTTGCATGTTTGTTGAAAATTCGCTGTCGTAGAGAGTTTTATTCGAAATTTTGGGGTGTATGTTAAGTGGCTATTAGTGGTTTTAGAACAGTGGTCGACCTGTAATTTCGTATGCTTTAATTTAGGAAGTGAAAAGTTGAAATCCTGGAGTACCGTCAGCTCACACTTGATTCAGAACAAAAATTCGTGAAGGTGGAAAGTAAAACGGAACTTAGTTTGTTTGTACCTTCAATGTTGGTTGGTTGGTTGAATGTCAATCCGACATTTTCTTTCTTCAACTATCAGTTGCACACTATTAGAGCATGTGTTGTTAAAGAACCAGAATGAACCAAATTGGTAACAATTGAATTGAACTGTAAAATGGACCATGCAACTAAATTGAACTGACTTTGCTTCACTCTGACTGCTTTGAAACGAACAGTCTTGGACTACAATAAACTGATTTTGAAAAAGGAAGTTTAAAGATAGATAACAATGCATATAAGTTTTTTTAATATTAGTTATTTCACAATAATCAGGCAAAATGCCCTATACATATATAGTGGTTATTAATATTAAACTGTCCATTGTAGAAGTGTTTATTCGTTATGTCTGCAGAAATGACTAGATAATTGGGAGTTTAAAACATCCTATATTAGTTAGTAGAGTTTTCCATCTCCAATAATATGAAATGATGAGACAAGAAGAAAAACTTTTCCTAAAAGTATTCAACTTCCATATTCCAGAATTACTAGTTAATCAGTAACCAAAAAAAGCTATTGAATCAAATGGTTTGTAGTTTAAAACAAAAAATAAGTACAACGGTATTGCATATATCCACATAAAAATAGATTTAATAGAAACACGGCAAGTAAGTGGGAGAACCAAATAAAAAGTGGTTAATTCATTTGAGCATATTTGTTTATTTTTCTTTACTTGAAATTACACATCATAAGTTGGACACCAGGTCATGAACGAGGGTGCTTTACAAAAATCAGTGGAAATTCTTTGAAACCAACAAGATAAACTACTTGCTTCTAGCTCTGAACTTTTTCTATAACAGTTCACTTCAGTATTAAAACTGATTTTGAAAGAGTTTAGATTCAATTTATTTTAAAACAGTTTAGTTATTTTGAAGTTAATTTAGTTCGGTTATTAAAGTTAGTTTTAGATTAGTTACTTTTGGACAATCTTACATTTTGGATTGGCATTCGGCACAGTGAAAGGGTTTATCAAGCACATCATCAATTGTGTCCTACTTTTCAGAAACGTGAGTCCATCTCTCATAGTTTGTTGGTGTTTAGCGTGGCTCAATGACTTTTCGAACACACGATTACTTCCACCACCTTAACCCAAGCCCTCAGTATGTGTATGTATGTATAACTGCACGTCAAACACACTATATGCGTATCCTAAACTACAAAGTTGTTATAATCTAATTGTTATAATTATCTATTATATCAATAATTGCACTTCGTCTTCTAAAGTATGACTTCAGATTGTTACCTAAGAGTTCCCTGTTCAATTTATGGATAGTGTACTTTTTGATGTTTTGGCCATAAGATGTTCTTTGATATTAAGTATTGACATGCCTCCTATTGTTCTTGATTTATTTATATGAACAACTTTTATGTCTTAAAGGAATAATATCTTTTTCGTTGTTGTAGAAAATATAAATTTAGTTTCAGCTTTAATGTCTTGCAATTTAGTAAGTTATTTGTGAATTAGAGGTCTAATTTATTTATTTGTTTTGTGTTGATTATAATGAAGTGTATATACAATGAATGGAAAGGATTATTTGGATGGACTTCTGATCTTCGGGCCATATTTGCAAGATCTTGGAGACAGCAAGAGTCTACATCTTTAAGGAAGGTAATGGGTGCATAACTTTGTTACATATATTGAGGTTCATAATGTATAGAGAGAATTCTGGTATGATATGTTCAATTGATTTGTATTTCATGAGGTCAAATCTGATACCAGTTGGTATATATAATTGAGTGGGGTTGACAACAACTCTCTATCCTAGTAGATTATTTTATATCCATAATCAATTAGTGGTTTTATTTTATTTTTTTAATTATATATAATATATAGTACTATCTGTTGCTGCAAAAGATTGTGCACCATGGAGATGCTTCAGCTGATCTTGGCCTGGGTTAGTAAAAGCAGCTCAGCATTTCAAACAGGATGCACTTTCAGTTGCAATGTCTGGAACACGAGCTAATGAATAGTAATAAAGGAATTTGATCATAGTTAAATTACTGCAGTTAACAAGTACCAAGTTACTCCACTCCTGTTTTTCAAGCTGCAATGTGAGAGGTTGGAGAGGTAGAGATACAGCTATATCAATTTCCTGCCAGTATGCTCCTATCCCCTGCCCCATAAAAAAAGGATATGAATGCTTTTTAGTTTGCATTTATTTTGTGTTTTGAAACTGATTTTAATGTGAAAAGTCTGTATGTGGATTTTATTAGATGATAGAAAAAAGATAGAAAGTTACCAAAGGAATAAAAAAGAGAATAAAAACAGATGGATAGTTGAACTAGAACATAGTAACAAGAAAAAGTAAACGAAAGAAAAGAAGATAGATTCACAGAAAGAAAGTTATAGCACAGAGGAAGCTGCAAAGAAGCAAGCTTGGCCTGTGGGCTACTAGGATTTGACTGGAAACTGGATGGGCTGAGGTTTGGAAAAAGATTAGCCTCCACTTGATGGTATAATAGTAGGGCATTGATCTGCAATTCTGCTCATATTCAGCCGTGATTTTGGTCAGTATGCATTTGACACGGAGACACAGTGCTGTGAGTTTCTTGTTGTGGCTAGGGGCCAGGACTCTGTGACAACATCTCTTTGACACACTGTTGTTGAGCCTTTCAAGGGAGATTCAACACTAATAAACCATGAGACAACCATATAAGAAACTACCACACAATCTTCTATCTAATACTTTAAAGACAACGCGTTTGTGGGTCTTTTATGTCGTTCAACTTTTTTATTTCTACTCAACGCAAGAATCATAGTTACACTTAAATTCTTAATAGATGTTATTCTTAATAGATGTTGCCGTTGGATACTCTGTATGGATTGATTATGATGTGTCTTTTGGTTTATCTTTTCTTTGTTCCACCTTTGATCTTAATTTGCTTTAATAGCTTGCACATATAATGGGTGAGTTTGTTTGTGCTTATTTTTTGAAATGAGAGTATTTTGAATAAAATAAGTATATTTCTGCTTTCTTTATGTGTTTGTCTAATCTGCTTAGTTAAAAAATAAGCAGCTTTCTATCTGATTCTCAAATAAGTGATTATTAAGAAACGGCTTATTTAAAAAACACTTACTTTAAGTGTAAACAAACCGGCCCATTATATATTCAAATTACAATGCATTGGAGGAAAAAAGAGTTCAAGCTCAAAATTAAAAAAAAATTGAATATTAATTTACTTTATGTATTGTAATGGTGCTTTACAAAATAAAAAGCATTAAGTTTTGTTTACACTGATACTAGACTCATAATGTTACCAAAATAAGGAGCAAATCATGAAATATATGTATTGAAATATGAAAATCATTCTTTAAGGATCATATAACAATAAAAATAACAACTAAAGTCCTGCCCCACTAAGAAAGAATCATGTAAGATATTGTAAATAGTTTTAGATACAATAGTATGAAATGTATTATAGATATTCTGACTATCTTTGTTGTAGGTGCCTTTTGTTCTAATTGATGTTGGACGGCGACCATCTACTCTTGAGTATGTTGTTGTCAACATGGATGGCTCAAGGCATCCATTGCCTCTGACAACGGTTTATCATAAATTGCAACCAATAAATGCTTCTCCTTATACTTTCTTGCAAGCACTTTTTGGGCATGAATATCCGGTGAGTTGATATTCTCATTACTTATTTGCCGTGGATAGTATAATCATGAGTAATTTTAAAGCTCAATACTTGTACTATTCACTTCAATCAAGTGGTGTTTCACATCTTTGACTATCTCTTTTGAAATTGTTGATTTTTGGTGTATCACATTTGCTGAAATGTTATCATATGTTTCTTTTCTGCAGGTTGGACTGCTAGATGAAGAGAAAATACTTCCATTGGGGAAGGATATCACTGCTGTTGGCCTTGGCAGTTTAAATAATGGAGTTGTTGAAATAAAGTCATGCAAAGATCTACCATATTTTTTGTAAGGCCTAAGATTTTGTTTTGGTGGCGCATTAATATGAGTGATACTGAATTTCGTAGTTTTCCGCTAAAGTTCATTATCTGAGTGCATATATCTCGGTAAATATTCATAAGTGAATTCAGCCTGTGGACGTTCTGCTTATGGTTTTGTTCTCTTTTGTAGATCTGACTTGAGCAAAGATCAGATGATAGTGGATCTTTCCATCAAAACGAAAATTCTGTTTTGGGGTGGTGTTGCTCTCGGTTCAATGTCAGTTGGGATCCTTGGCTATGCAGTTGTGCGGTATGTTGGTTTGACTTATCTGTCCATTTATTATGTTACTTCTGTGAACTGCATTTTGTTAATTATGGTTGACTTTAGAATATTTTGAAACAAATGGATTTTCCTGGTTTGATAATCTGCCTTCATGCGGAAATGATTTGAAATAATACTATTAGTAATTTTGGGTGATTAAAGACATAGTTGTATTGGGGGCAATTACACACTGCTGATTTTCAGGAACTGGAATAAGTGGAAACAGTGGAAGCTACAGAGGCAGCTCCAGCAACAAAGGCAAGCAGTGAGTGATGTTGAACCTCAGGTGGATGATGAGATTGAAGATGTTCCAGATGGACAATTATGTGTTATATGTCTGATGAGGAGAAGGCGTTCTGTCTTCATCCCCTGTGGGCATCTTGTGTGTTGCCAAGGGTGTGCCATATCAGTTGAACGTGAAGTGGCACCTAAATGCCCTGTTTGTCGTCAGGAGATTCGAAATTCAGTGCGGATTTTTGAATCATGATCAGACACCAGCGGAATGTTCTGTTCACTCCTGCGGCAGGAAACTTTAACACCTGCTAATGAGAAGAATGTGCTTTTTGTTTTGATAAGATATGGAATATGGAATTTTTGGGAAAACTTGTCTTGCTCTTGTTTCCTGTGAACTTATGACTTTATCTGGGGTAGATAATTGGACATGGCTTAAATTGGTTGGTCGAGGTTAATTCGTAGCTTCCTCACTTTCTCACTCTGCCAGGTCTTTTTGGGAAACCTTGCAAGATTTTCCAACTAATCCAGTTGCAGTGTACATAAATACTTAATTTTGCCTTACACCTATAGAGTGAACTCTGATATGCTCTTGTTCATTTCATGCTGCTTTCTAGTTAAAGGTAATCTCACGAGTAAACCTGTAAATCCTACATTAAAAAGTAAAAACTGATGCTGGTATTCAGTCAATTCAGCCTCTTGTTTGTTTGCTGAGCCTCATGCTCTTTTTTTGCATTGACAAATAGGGTTTATTGATTTCAGAAGATGAATTTGTTCTAGTTTTTAAATTTTAAATGTCAGTATAGAAAATAGTAAATTTAAATATTTTAATGAAAATAATTTCTCACATGTTTTTGAAACTTAAAAAGAAAAAGAAAAACGAGATAATATTTTAGTGATTAAAAGTAAAATAAAAATGAAATAAAATGTTTTTCTATTTAAAGCAGGCCCAGAAATAGCAATTGACTTGTATAATCCAGGGGGATTAACAAAGTGTGATTATTATACACAGAGGAACTAATTGTCTATTAGTATCAATTTTTTATTTCAATAGAATTGACTACGAAACTTATTAATCTTTTCATAGCTAATTACAGAAGTAGCTTCATTAAAAATAAACTACTGAGAACTAAAGAAAATTAAAATAAATTTTATTGAAATAAACTACCAAGCCCAAATTTACTATGTAGTTTTTCGTATATCCCATGTGCAATGTTTTTTGGCTTATGATCTAGATCTAACTTCAGATTTATAACTGAAGAACAAACAACAGATGGGAAACTCTGAAACAGCACTATCTTCTTGACAGTTACCAGTCATTGAAAAGCACTGACAAAATAATTTGCATCCTTCTTTGTGTTACAAAAGTTATACAATCAAGAATTTTACATGGTGGAGAAAATTAGCAGTGGAAAATCTTTTCCTCTCTAGAACCTGTTTGATACAAACTTGTATTGAATTCTAAGTCATGAATCATCATGACGTGAATGTTGAGCTCTGATCATTCCCATCCAGCTTCCACAAGGAGCAGAAAGAAACAGGTTGCCCCTTCCACCATAGTCCTACACTTCTATTATCATCTTCAACTTTCATCTCCCAATTACTATCATATTTTCTCAGCAAAGCTCTACCTCCATCTATTGCATCCTCACCAAGCACTTCCCCCACAAACCCGGCCTCTTTCATTCTCTCACACCATTTTTCCTTCCCTTCATTCATCTCTCGCTGGTTTGTCAATGCCTTTGCCGCCTCACCTTCCATCACTCTCCTTTCATCACTGTCACGACCCTTAAACGCTGAGCTTGTTGAGTCCAAAAACCTCCACAAGTACTCCACCCTTCGAGAGAACCCGGTAGCAAAATCCCCACAACAATTGCAGCAACATTCCATGTTGTTATCACTCAGTATCACCCCTTTGGGCTCCATGTTCCTCAGCACTTTCAAAAACTCACTCTTTTCACTCTTTTCATCAGTGCTATTGTGACTTAACTGATGCAACCTAAACTGTGCACAAACAACAAAGATTTCATCTGGGGAGGTGTCAACACTTTGAGCAGTCAGTGTATGCAACGGACAATTATCTAGCCTTTTAATCTGCAAATTCACGTTCATTAACTGAGCAAAACCAAGGAGTCTAGATGAGAAGTTGTCACCGGGAGGACCAATAGAAAATGGGGTGTCAATTTCACTGGAAGAAGCAGTGACAACAGTGAGGCGAACCAGTGGAGGAGGTCCACCAGGTCTGCGACTCAAGGCCTCTAGAAACGTTGGCCATTGCATGCCATGAGAGGCTCCAATGTCAAGGATGTGAAGGGTGCGTGAATTGTCATTGTCTTCCCCAAGAACTTGAAGGATGGAAGCATTTGCTATGTTGTTTGGAAAAGAAAACCAAGGACTAACCTCATAGAACTTGAGTAGTGTCTTCTGCAAGAACCGTGGCTCAGTAGATGCAAAAGTCATGGACCCTGAAGAGGTAGATGCTAGAGAAGACGATAAGTGGAGTGTGAGTGCTTTAAGACCATGTGCTGCAAGCCTGTGGTTAGCATCACCCGTAGGTGATGCTAACTCATGGAGAACATACAAGAGGTGTTGCACGCGGCTCAGATTTCCACCAGTTATGGCTGCAGCACAAGGATTGAGCAACTGTTCAGCCCACCTTCCTTCCTTGTTGTTGCAGTTATTTGCCACACCCTTAGCAGTACCTCTCTTGTTCCCACCAGGTTTTCTAACTGTGGTTGTCCCTTCTGCGTCTCCACTATCTGCTTCACTATTCATTGTTTTGCTCTTGATTTTCTTGTACTTGTGGTGGTTCTGTGGTGGTCGGAGACTTGAATCATCAGTAGTGGCACTTCTTTTCTTGGGCAAATCAGAGAGTGGAAGGTTGTTAGAAGCACAAGGCTCAGGGGGTGTTGTGCTAGTTGCAATGTTGGTGGCATTAGGGGAACTGGTATTAGCATCAGTTTGATACTGGCTGCTTATGTCTTGTTCCCACAGTTGGATGTCAGAAGAGTTATATGGTTCGTCCAAGAATGGTGGAAGTGGAAAGAAAGAAACAGAAGCTTCAAACCAGTCTAGACTATGATCTGATGTTGGATTTGGTTCCATGATCATTGTGATGGAAGTGGGTGTTGTGAGATATTGAGCAAAGATTGAAAAGGGTTTTGAAAGCTTAGTAGTGTTGGATGATTGACTAAAGGGATGAGGAGAGGGTATAGGACATATGAACCATAAAGTTTCATTAGTTTTTGGTAAAGAATTTTAAAATAAAGCATGGTGCAGTGATGCTTCGTAGTGGTGACAAATGAGGGAATTTTCTAATTGTTTGTGTGCTGTTCGTTTGGAAGATGTGATGTTTTATTGAGGTTTAATATTGGTTGCATAGGCAACTAGGAGACGATAATGTCTCTTCTTTATGTTGGGTGGTTAACTTGTTCCTTTGTATTATATGGCGTTTGAAATCTGCTTACTGTTTAAGATTTAATAAAGGAATTTCAATGAGTTTGTGGATTGTGATAGGATCATCCAAAACTTTGGCCGGCACATACTGTTTGACTAATTGAAATTTGGTGAAAAGTTTGTATCTGGCAAGGCCTTAGCAACTTTTTGTGCTGTATTTTGTTCTTATTTGTTTTCCCTTTTCAATCATCTTCTGCAATAGTACTTGCTCTTTGTTGCAGATCCTGTTTATAACATGGAAAGGAAAATGTGTAGTTAAGACTTTGCATCAGAATTTAAGAATTTAAGTTAAGTAAAATTGAGAAAGTTAAGATTCATATATTCACTGTTTTAAAGTTTATAAATTAGAGTTGGTATCAATATCTTGTATATCATGCACGGTTAAAATTTAGGATTAAATATGTTTTGATACTTTAACTTTGAGTAAAAATTGAAATTAGTTCTTTTTCAAAATTTGATCAAATTTAGTACATCAACTTTAAAAATATGTGAATTTAGTTATTTTAATCCAATTTTGTTAAGTTTATTTGACATTTTAAACGCGTTTCATGCTAGCATTTGAATTATTTAAACCATTTAATATAATTCCACCTCAACATTAATTGAATGTTAGCTAAGAAATACATTTAAAATGTCAAACAAACTTAACAAAATTTGGTTAAAAAGACTAAATTTACACATTTTTAGAATTAGAGGATTGAATTAGGTCCAAATTTCAAAAATAGACTAATTATATTTTTCAGAGAAAAAAACATATTTAACTCTAAGATTTATTATATCTTATTATATCATATGTATTACCAGAAATAAAATAAAAATTCATCTTACATGTAGCAGCAGTACATCTGTGAATGTAGTTTGGTAGCTAAAAGGTATCAGATATGAACATAAAAAATATTAATTATTCCCTACAACGACGATTTGGCGTAAATAACAATAACCTGATGCCGTGTTAAAAGTAACATCCTAAATAAAAATAAAGTGTGCATTTAAAATACTACAATGAGACAAATCCTTTTCACTAATGCGATTAAGGAAGCAAAATAATACTTACATGGAAAGTTAATAGTTATTTAAATATTCACATAGACAATAGTAGATTAAGGACCTCGAATCAAATTTGGACAATTTAATGAATACATTAAAATCTGTAAGAACTATTATTATCATAGGATAAGTGTACAAACAGGTATTAGAATCCTATGAAATTTAAATTTCTAAGATTAAATAAAGGGTTAAATATGTTTTTGTTCCTCAAGTTTCAGTGAAATTTAGAATTAGTCTATTATTTAGAAATGTGTAGATTTAGTCTTTTTAATCAAGTTTTGTTAAGTTTATTTGAAATTTCAAACGCTTTTTATGATAATATTTAAATTGTTTATATCATTTGATCCATTTTCGTTTAAATATTAACTCAAATACTATCATAAAATGCGCTTGAAACTTAGATAAATTTAACAAAATTTGGTTAAAATGACTAAATCCATACATTATTAAAGATGAATGACTAAATTGATCAAAAATTTTGAAAAAAAATTAATATCAAGTTTTACTGAAACTTGAGAGACTAAAAACATATTTAACCCTTAAATAAATTACGCATCTTACAAATCTTCTATTGGAAATGGATTCATTAAATAATGTTTTGCTTTGAACTTATTTATGAATTGAAATTTTTTTATTACAAACGTGTATCACGCGTTTCCTAGAAGCACTTTTTATAGGTTTCTCTAAATTTTACCCTGCTCCCCGTTGCTTTACCTACATTCCACAATTTAATATTTTACTGGGTTAATCATATATTATGTTGATATATGATATTAAAATATATTATAACATAATCAAATTAATGAGATTTAGTCATATATTTTATTAATACATGATAATTATACCAACAAATATATTTTAAAATACTATTTAAGCACTTTTAGTTTAATAATACTGAATTACTGAATGAACTCCTGTTGGATCATGCTATATTTATTGGGTGAGGTATGTCCTATTTTTATTTCTTAAGTTCTTTATGTGATTTTTATGATTTTGCTCTCTCATGAACTAAAGATAAACTATTTATAGTTAGATGTTAATTTTTAAAATGTTAATATTATATGAAAAATAATTTTTTGATTATTAAATTTTGACTATTTTTTTTTACGATTTTTGATATTTTTTGAATAATTTTTTAACTTTTTATTTCTAATATTTTAAAATTATTTAAAAAATAACTCATCATATTATAAAATAAAATTGTTAAAATTTAATAGCGAAAATATTGCGGTGATTATTATACTGGTGCAGTGTCATAGAAGAACTAAAAGTAATTACTAAGGGTCATAATTACGTTTATACAGATGCAATCTCAGAATTTCACTTTCCGTGAAGACAGGAGATACCAATTCAGAATTTGCTTCAGAGTTTGAATTTTTAACGCACCAGAAAACCAGAAGTTCAGAATTGGGGACTCAGAAATCAGGATTCACAATGGGTCAAATTGAAAGCGCAGAAGCTGCGGCGGAGACTCAAACCACCATCACCACCAGGGACACCTCCAAACCCACTTCCCTGGAATCGGCACTCGCAGGTTGTTTTTCCGTGTTTCATTCCTCACGTACTTCAATTGTTTGTCTAAATATGCGGCTGAAACGAAATCTCAGTTTGTGTCGTGTTTTTCTTTTATCATTGCAGAAGCTGCGGAATATGGAAGTCAACATACTGAGGTTTGCACCAACTTGCTTCAGTCTTTTGCTTTCAACTGGGAAATTGAGTGAATGAGTGAAAACATTTGAAAAACTCTGGAATTTTCAGTCTGTTGAGGCAATGGCTCAGAAAGCTCTCGAATGCCCCTGCATTTCTGATTTGCGAACTGGTTCCTGTGGCTCTCAGTTCTCGGAGGCATTTCTATGTTTCCTCAAGAGTACCTCTGAAGAAAAGGTATATCTCACTTCATAATTCACTTTCATTACTGTTAGTGATTACATAGTGTAGCTTCTGAAGCAAGCTGTAGCTACAATTACAAGTGTGATTGAGCTGGTTTAGCCGTTTGTAGATCACAACTTCAGCTATGTCTACCTTGATCAGACTTTTTAGCGTAACCTGTTCGATATTACATTAGTGAACTGCAACGTGTGTTCTTCTTTCAACTATTTGTAGTTTTTGGAGATTTCTTATTAACTTGAGTGAAAGATAAAGCTAGCTCTATAAAGAGAGGTTTGAATAGAGCTTTAACAATGATTCAGAAAACTTTTTGCAGAACAGTCCATTAGACATTGTAAGGGGGTCATCTGATTTTGTATAAAATGCATTCAAAATGTTTTCATTACCTTACTGTCAAGAGCAAGTCCTGACGTTTAATAGATAGCAGCATGAATGCATAAATTTTATACTAGTTCATTTCAAACTTGAGCTATGTCTAATTATCCTTTGCAAATTGCAATGTGTTCCACTCATCAATAAATATTGCAAGTATTTTTATTACTACTTCTGCCTTACAACAAATACATAAAGTCATTATTGACGAAACACTTTCCCGGTTAATATACACAAAGCTCTTCAGGCTATATGCAAATCTTTCCCTGCGATTAAGCCCGAGACACAAAGCCTTTCCAGGTTAAGTATACAAAATCTCTCCAAGCTATACAATATAAGTTATTTGATACAAGGTTCACACCCAAAAGAGTGGATATCAAATAAAAGTTTTTTGTTCTAGCGATATAATTAGTGAAGGATATTCAAAGAATATTCACTCTCTAAGTTATTTAGAAGATGAACTATATCTAAACACTCAGAAGCATTTCTAATTTTGTCACAAGCACGTAAAAATCACTTGTATTTTGGATACTTCACCTTTATTGCATGGGAAAGCTTCCTTTTTATAACGTCTAGAAATGAGCATTGCAGGTCGCATGTTTTTGAGGATCTTCTATTAAAGCTTTATCAAAAGGTCATGACTTTATGCTAACATCTTTTACTATTGTAGTACAAAGAGATGTGTAAGACACATTCTTTATCTATGTAAGGTTTCAGTTTTTGCTGACAATGCCATGTTAAGCATGTGCACATTAATGAATCTTATTTGAAAGACATTCTTGGTCAAATTTGTAGTCATGTACTACAATGTCTAATTCTTCTTGACTTTCGTCTTGAACACTTCTTCATCTAGTGTTTGTTTGTCGTCTTAGGCTTTCTTAAGAATCTTCTAGACTTGTACACTTTGTCTTGCTGAACTTGTGTTTGGTGCTTCTACAAGTCTTTATTTGGTCTTGTGTACATGCATTATCAATACTTGCATTTTGCACTATGCCAGTTACGTCTTATCTTCATAGGACTTGCATCTAGAGCTTTAAGCTCGTCTGTGTCTTATCAACATATTGACATTTTGATCATACTTTAAGATACATCCTTTTAGCATATTGCATGTCGTCTAATACCTTTTTCACAGCAAATACATTAGATGTACGGATTAATTCAATTGTTATGATTAAAACATGAGTGTCTTAGACATAACTTTAAGATTAAGGCCTACGTCTTACGTAACTAAATTTGTCTATGCCATAATATAGAGATATGACTAATATAATATATAAGTGAATATAAACTTATTTTATAAATTAGTTATATGAAGTTGAATAAGAATGTACCCACTTTCTAAGTTGTTGTGAGAGTCTATCCCAGATCCATTAAAAATGGCCAGTCATCAAGTTATGTATATACCAAACACAACAGTACTAGGCGTGAGGTATGTTCCAATCTAACGTCAATTAGAAATATGACTGCATTATATAGTATATAAATAAGTATAAATCTCATTTTACAAATTGGTTTTATGGGATTGAGTTAATCTTAAATTTAGTCTCTTACATCCTTAAAACCTATCTATGAAGATTATACGTGCTCTTTCAACTGAATGTTTTTGTGATTAAGAATTCAGAGTAACGTGCAAGTCTGTATTACTGAAAGGTCTCATATACTCTGTAATAGTAATCAACAATTACTATGGGCACATATAAAGTATTATATTTTGAATCTTGATTTCTGTATTATTGTATGGGTTGCTATGTGAAATTTGCTCCATATATGTAGGGCTCGGACTGTGTACATCCGTTTATTGCTCTGCAGAGCTGCATCAAGGCTAATCCAGATGCCTTCTCTAAGGACATTTTAGGCGAAGAAGAAAGCAATGAGTTGGGGCCAGTCGTAAAATATGAAATACTTCCTCCCAGATGGGCTAAGGAATCTGGAAGACCAAAGTCCAATCTTTAAGGGAAAAGTTGGACTCGCGTTGGGCAACTACTTGGAGAAGGTTGTGTTAAAATTGAATTCGTATTAGTGTTGCCTGCTTAGAAAAGTGACATGATGTATCTCTTTCTCAAAATGCTTCATCTCGTGCAATGACTTTTATACCACAAAAATACTATTTATTTTCTACATAGTTTTGGAAATACTCTCAAATGCATGCATCTTTCTTTCTGTCAACTAGAAAAACCTTTAAAAGAGAGCCCCTTTCTGTTTCTAGAAAATACATCTGTATGCATACTACCAAATTTTAAACTAATCCCTCCGTTTGTTCTGTTTAAACTTTAAAATAAGAGGAACTTAAGTTATTTTTGTCTTTTACTTTCTAGTTTTAAGGGAGAAGAACCAAACTACTTAAGAGTCGATGTCTCAGCTTCACTCGTCAGAATCTTTCCTAGGTTACTTTTTAAGACGTGATCAACTAATTTGGATAGAAGATCTACTAAAAGTGAGATTGCCCTTAATCTGAGAAATAATTGAGAGAAAAGGTGTGCTAATTGTCCTTAATGTTGTGAGGAAGTAAGAGTATTTGTATTATCTATGTTTGAATTTTAATAGAGTAGATGATTACGACTCCGAATGAGGAGCGGATACATCTTTACTTGTTGCATAAAAACAATAGTTCATCTTTTGTATTACGATTTGTTTTCGTTAAGGTAGTAATCGTGTATATCAACACTTCAAAAGTAACAATGCAATTATTCCGTAATGCACAGAAATTGGTCCATGAATTGTTTATAATGCATTGGCCATGTGAATTAACGTTGTTCCAAAATAACAATGCAATTTTTTGAGAATACAGAAATCTAAGTGTTCTAGTTTGGGAAGAGCATGGACATCCTTCATAATGTCGCAAATAAAAAGCCTGACCTTATTCTGAAACTTCAAAAGTTTGGAATGCTTGGGAAAGGCATCAAGCAACAAGATAACTAATTAATTTACCAATACCATCAGCATTTTTCATCTGCTTTGTTATGATGCACAGAGCAAAAATGTCTGCAATAATGAATTTTTATTTGTTTTCAATTCTTGTAGAAAAAGCGATATAAATAAATTAAATGCTACTAGTGGGGTCTTTATTACGTAGTTAATTAAGTTTGAATTTTGGTTAATATCCACTTGATCACAATATTACCTTATAAAAAGGAAATTTTATGTGTCAAAGAAATTAAATGCCTCCTACTAATTTCATGTGAATCCAATAATTAAAGACAATGAAAAATAACTTTCTAAACTTTTTATAATTAGATATAATAAATTTGAAAAAAATATAACCAATATATATATATATATATATATATATATATATATATATAATCTTATATTTCAGTATTATAATCCTTCTCTTTCTTTCTTTATTTTCGTTACATACATTTTCATGTCTTTTCTAATTGTTCAGTTTGTTATATATCCATATAATTCACTCACATATTAATGGTAAATTTTCTGTTATCATAATCTTCTATCGTTACGATCAAAATAATGTATTATTAATTATAATTATTCAAATAGTTTTTCTCTTATCATAACCAATTTTGTTTGATTGACGTGTGAAAACTTAATAAATGTTTTGGTTTTCAGAAAATTTAAAATTTAATACTTTAATTTAAAATATATACATTTATAATTTATTTCTAAATATTTTATATAAAATATTTGGTAATATTAATTTATTTTTGCTGTGAATTTTTTCATAAAAAATAATTAATTAATTGATATGTAAATAACAAAAACATATTTACGGACATCATTAGTAGATACATGTATCCACTATACTCTAATTTAAATTAAAAATATATACAAAAAGATGATTAAAATATTAACATGTTTATTTTGAATGAGTTATTTTTTATCAATTAATTTAAAAAAAAAATTGTTTTTTGTAAACTGTCATCCAACACTATTTAAATGGGTTATTTGGACTTTGTTTGAGATTTATGAATGTTATGTATTGTATTTTATTTGAATTTATGATTAAAATATGTTGTTAAATATTTATTTTTATTATTTTGTAAATACCCGCAGGTACCCGTGAATATTTACAAATTATGCGGGTATCTGCATAACAGATACCCGACAAATATGGAAACGGGTACATGGCGAATATTTATCTAGCGGGTAGGGTACGAAGGAGCTACTACCCGAACTCTACCCGCCCCGTTGACATCCCTAATTATGGGTCATATAATTACAATATCAAGTATTATGAGTGACGAAAATTTGTAGGAATTGTGAAAATATGATAGATATGTTACTGTGCAACTTGTTATTTTATGTTAGGAGGAACTTGTTATTCTATGTTATTCATATGAGTGAGTTGAAAGATTCTCTTTATTTATTATCAGATCAGTTTCGTCTTATCTTACACAATAGTCAATCGACAACCACACACGTGAACGAATTGAAAATAAAGTCATTCGAAAATTTTACCTTTTCAACAATTACATACATTACTATTTTATTTATTCATGAATATAATATTATATATCGTTAAAAGGCAAAATAATAGTTTGATATGGTTTATATATATTTGACATTTATTTAAATTTTTGTAATAATAAAAAACAGCGTGAAAAGAGTGTAAATTTAAGATGGACATAATAAAAGACGAAGAGTAGTGAAAGACAGAAAGAAGTTTATTGAAATGGTGACAGGAAGGAAAAGACGAAGAAGAGTGAAAGATGTTTATTGCAGAAGAGGATTCATTGTCACTAATACGTTGGCAGCAATCGCAATCCTAGCCGGTGCCGTTGAAACGAGCCTTGTTCCTCCTGATTTGGTCTACATCAAGGAAGGTAACTCGGGAAAGGGTGGGGCTTGGGACGTTGTTGGCATACATTTCAAGATGTTGAAAACGGAAACGAGGGTTTGCGCTACTAAAAGCGGCAAAAGCAACGGCTTCCCCTCTACCAACATTCTCAAGATAATGCAGCAGGCATTTTGGAATAATCAAAAAATCTCCGACTTTGAGGTAATTCACATAAGCTCTCCGAGTTGCCAAGATTGTAACATTCATTTCACCTTGTGTCACATACAGTACTTCACTCGCACCATGACTGTGCACCGGAAGAGATCCACCTCGCCGGAGCAATACACGTCCTGCAGAAATCCCACGACCATTGAACATAGGAGCCTCCATAACAGATGCAGGGAATAGTACAGCGTTGTTTAGGACTTCAATGCCTGGTTTTCCATTAAAACTGTACTTAAAGTCTTCATCTGTTACTGTTTCAGCGGGCACGCAGTGATACCCAGCAGGGCCGTCTGGTCCCTTCAGGTCTGCCTTACAGAAGTTTTGCAGACTATCACCATGGCAACTCCATGCAACAACACCACACACTAACACCATCATCACAATCTTCTTCATCTTCTTTTTCTTTTTCTCTTTCTCTTTCTCTTTCTCTTTCTCTTCTGATACCACAATGGAGGGACTAATATACTTACCTCTATTTATAACCAACCAAACCTACACCTTTTGCACAAAAGAAAATGAGGTTTTGACAAAATTTTATTTTCAAGTTGACAAACTTTTTATAAAAAAAGTAATTTTTTACTTTATTTAATAGTTTGCCAATTTTTATATAAAAAAACATTGTTAATCGATCATTTTCCTTGCACAAACTCTCTATTCAATACATGCTTTCACGTGTCCATTTAAAATGATTATGTCCAAACTAACTTTATTTTCATTTTTTAATCAAATATTAATTATTTTTTTACTTTTTCTTACAAATAAATTATAGGCTTTAGTCCTCATTTTCGTAGTATTCGTTGCGGATGATCCTCATTTTGGCAGAATGTTTAAAATGATCATCATTTATACTGAATGTTTAAAATGGTCCTCATTTTCGCAATTCTTATTTTATTTGGTCATTTTTTGTAACGTTGTTTAAATCATTAACGGAACATTGTAGAGGTAGCACATTTTGTATTAGGGTATGTTACTTGCCACCTCTACAATGCTCCATTAATGATTTAAACAAAGTCACAGAAAATGACAAAATAAAACAAGAATTGCGAAAATGAGGACCATTTTAAACATTCAGTACAAATGAGGATCATTTTAAACATTCTGTCAAATTGAGGACCATCTGCAACAAACACTACGAAAATGAGGACCAAAAAGGTATTTAAGCCTAAATTATATTGATATATTTGTATTTTTGTTCTATAAAAATAACATATTTATTCAGATAGCAAAATGATTGTTGTTTATATTTTTGTGTACGAAAGCAATAGATATTGTTGATGGGGAGAGAATTATTCTTCAGCTACACACTCTCCAAATTTTTTGATGTTTTTATTAGGATGAATAATAGAATCTTTCCTATGAATATTCTGTAAATTTGCTTATGTTTTGAAGGAGAAATTTTTGCTAAAACTCGTAGTTTATTAGATAATTAAAAAACAAGATGTTAACAAACAAACTATATATATATATATATATATATATATATATATATATATATATATATATATATATATATATATATATATATATATATT